>Ga0209369_1000092_pt1 | contig 204463 bp, 192 predicted proteins | sample EBPBio142010_DNA_FD_185865 | JGI IMG/M metagenome (GOLD analysis project Ga0209369, IMG submission 185865) | Wastewater treatment Type I Accumulibacter community from EBPR Bioreactor in Madison, WI, USA - Reactor 1_10/4/2010_ DNA (SPAdes)... | ecosystem: Engineered > Bioreactor > EBPR >... | reverse complement strand
CCACCACCAAAAGCAGTGACGATTAAATAATTGGCATTTGACAATCAAGTGCACACTATTGAGTTCTCAAGGACCAGACACCACCCGTACACAACCAATCCAATGGTTCTCCGAGAAGCCGATCTGCCACCCAGCGTTCCGCTCTCACGAGCCGTTCTAGGCAACCTGTCTAGCTTAGCACACATTTCATGTGCTGCTGCGCAAACATATGAACCGGCCGCTTCCGCGTCCGGCTCCGTCGCGCTGACAAGGGATTACATTACGCGTATCCACACCATCAACGCAAACACGACCGCAAACCGGGCGCGTCGCGCGCCCGGTTTGCGGTCGGGGGCGGCCACGGCACATACCGAGGCGGCGGCCACGGCGCGAAAGCCGGCGAAACGCGATGCCTTTCGCCCCGAGGCTTTCGCGCGCAACGCGATGCGTTGCCCCAAGCGGTTTGGTGCAGGCGCGTCGCCGCTATCCGGCCGCCGGCAGCACCCGCGCAACGAGTGCCGCTCGCGCCATCCCGGCGAGAATCGCAGCCGCGCGCGATCCGCTCGCCTTCGCGCTGTGCGGAGTCGAGTTCAGAAGCCCGACCGTTGCAAGTAGGCGCGTCTGGGCTTCGCGATCATCAATCCCAGGGTGAACCGAGCGCAGCACCTGCTGCCATTCGCGCAGGTACTCGCGCTGCAGCCTGCGCACCTTGCGGTTCGCATCGTCCGGCAGGCTCGACAGCTCGCGATCCTGGAGCAAGATAATGTCAGGCTCAGCCGTTGCAAACTCCGCATGAAAAACGATGAGCTCGTCGAGGGTCTCTTCAGCGGATCGCTCATCTCCGACGATCTCGAGGCAGCCGGCCAACAGGCGAGTGCTCACATCGATCAGCAGCTCGCAGAGCAACGCCTCTTTGCTCGGAAAATAGTTGTAGAGCGCAGGGCCGCTCATGCCGACCGCTTCGCCAAGCTCGATGGTCGACACATTCTTGTAGCCTCGCTCCGCAAAGAGGTGCGCCGACGCGCGCATCAGAGCCGCGCGCCGGTTCGCCTTCTGCGTTGCACGCCAGGTAGCCGCCACGAACGAAACCTAGTCGAGAAAGATGTCGGGAAAGAGTTGCTCGTCAGGAGTACCCGGCACCGCGGCATACTTCCCAAAGTCGGTCACGCCCTCTGCGCGCAGCACGTCTTCCATCACAAGCGTCTGCCCGCTGTATTCGCGAGCCGGCTTCGTCAAGACCACGTAGGCAGCATCGGCACACACCTCAGGAGTGCGCGACACCCGCATCATCTTGTCGCCGCCGAGCGAGAACTGCACCGCCGCAGTCGCCACAGTAGTCTGGGGCCACAGCGCGTTTGCCGCGATCCCTGCCTCTGCAAACTCGGCGGCTATGCCGAGAGTCGCCATCGTCATGCCGTACTTCGCGAGTGTGTATCCGGTGTGGCCACCGAGCCACTTCGGCGAGAGATTCAGGGGCGGCGAGAGCGAAAGAATGTGCGGGTTCTCTGCCTGCTTCAAGAAGGGGATCGCGGCCCGCGACAGCATGAACGTGCCTCGCACGTTCACGTCTTGCATGAGGTCGTACTTCTTCTCTGCGAGGTTGAGCGAAGTAGAAAGGTCGATCACGCTCGCGTTGTTGATGACGATATCGATGCCGCCGAACTCCTGAACCGCGGCCTCGACCGCGCGGGCGATGTCTTCGTCGTTTCGCACGTCGCCATGAATCGGAAGCGCCTTGCCGCCGGCAGCCCGGATGGCTTCAGCTGCGGTATGAATCGTGCCCTCGAGCTTCGGGTGCGGAGTATCGGTTTTTGCGATGAGCGCGATGTTTGCTCCATCGGCCGCGGCACGCAACGCAATCGCGAGCCCGATGCCGCGGCTGCCGCCGCTCATGAGAATGGTCTTGCCTGCAAGTGACATGGGCTCTCCTTTGAACGCCGTTGCCCGTACGGTCGCAACGGCCGATTCGATTACTGTTCAGTAATCGTAATGAGAATCTACCACCCGAAGGCGATCGACGCTACTCCCCAGAGCCCCAAGGCGCATGCGACCGTCACGCCAGCATACGCGAGCAGCGTGATCAGGCTGCGCTTGCGGTCGCGGCGCTGCAACGAAGGCAACAGGTCTCGCCCCTGCACCACCGCGACGTGACTGGCCTCTGGCGCAGGGCCAACGCGGCGTTGCACCTCGTCGATGCCGACCTCGAGCGGCATGTCGGTCTGCACCCGGGCTCCATAGCTGACGGGAAGCCCCTGTGCGACCCCGCGCTCGCCCGGAGGCTGCACCTCCCAGGGCAGCGATCCCGGGGCCTCGGCAATCGGACGCCGCGGGTCGAGCCCGCCGCCGATAATTCGGCGCAGCGAGCGCTTCTCCTTCGGCGCGGCGACGGCCGATGCGGGGTTCGAACCGGCAGGTGAGTGCTCCCGGCGATCCCGGCGCGGGCGGGGAGCCGTTTCTTCGCGGGCCGCGGCGACGACCACGGTTCCGTCGCCGACCAGGTCGTCTGCAATGCCCGGATCAGCGCGCCCCGAAGAGGCGCCGGCCTGCGGCTGGTTCACCACGATGGTGTGATCTCCGGCCACCTGTTCAGGCGCAGACTCAGCAATCGGTTGATTTACGACAATCGTACGGTCGCTCACCTCGGGCGAAGGATGCGGCACCACGATTGTGCGATCCTCTGCCATCTGATCGTTCGATGACTCGATCGCCCGCTCTCTCACCGACTGGTTGACGACCACCGTATGATCGCTCACCTCGCTCGCGGGCTGGTTGACGACAACAGTCTCGTCTACTGCCTCGGCATCACCCGACGCTACAGCCAACATGTCGGCGAGAATCTCACCGGCCGCATCGCGCGGCGTTTCAGCGTTGCTTTTCGTCATCGCGACCTCGGCCTTGTGATCTCGAGCGTCATGTCGTCGGTGTCGTCTTGAGCATCTGTGAGCGACGCCATCTCGATGCCCCCGGCGACCACGTCGGTCACGATAATGGTGACGTTATCGCGACCCCCGGCATCGAGCGCGCGACGCAGCAGTTCGTCAACCACCGACTCGGCGCGACCTCCTACTGCGAGCACGGCTTCGATCTGCTCATCACTCACCTCAGAGGTGAGGCCGTCGGTGCAGATCAGCAATCGCGACCCCGTCTCGACCGGCAGCAGCCACGCGTCGTGGCGGTCGTCGTCACTGCCGAGCGCCCGCGTAATGATGTTGCGCGGCGTCGTCGCGCCCTGCTGGTCCCCGCCTGCAAGAAGCTCGGATCGCAACGAATGGTCAATCGTCAACTGACGCAGACTATTTCCCCGCTGCAGATATACCCGCGAGTCGCCGACGTTCAGCACATACCAGTGGGGAACCCCCTGGTGCTCGATGCGAATCGCACCGGCAAGAGTGCAGCCGGCACCGCGCTGGGTCGCTGCGGCGACCTCGTGCACCCGTCTGCGTGCCTCGTCAAGCGCGCGTTCGATGCGCTGCACGGTCGCCTCGCCCGGAGCCGTGAACTCTTCGCTGAACGCCGAGATCGCCGCCTTGCTCGCTGCGTCGCCCTTTTCGTGCCCACCCATGCCATCGGCAACGATGAAGCATGGGTCGGCCGCGAAGAGGGCATCTTCGTTGATCTCACGACGCTTGCCTCGGTCGGTACGCGCCGCGATCGTGAGCCTCATCCGAGGCTCGAGATCAGGAAGGATCACGCAGCGTCACCGCCGGGCCGCAGTCGAACCTCGAGCGTGCCGAACAGCATGCGCTCGGTCGCTTCGACTCGAACGCCGGGCGAGAGTTCACTCTCGGTGCCATCTTCGTTCATCAGCACAAGACCATTCGTCGACCCGAGATCTTCGATAATCCAGCTGGCTCCCACGCGTGTGAGCCGAGCGTGGGACTTCGAAAGGGTGCGGGTACGATCGGGCACCTCGAGGGTGGCCGAGCCGTCGATCGGCTCAGGCTTACGACCCACCACCACATCGGCTTCGAGTGGAAGCTCGGTGCCGTCGGGCAGTTCAAGCACCCACGTGGGATCAGAACGACGCGGTGCCACCACGGTGTGGTCGAGGTCCATCGGCTCCTCTGGGAGCTCAGCCTCACCGGCATGCGCGGCCGCTGCCGAGGGGCGGGGTGGCAGCTGGTGATCGATCATTCCGGTGATACCGGTCGCCTTTTGCACCGAGGGTGCAGGCGTGGGGGCGACAGGTTGCGGTGCAGGCGCCGCATATACGGGTGCGGCGGGCTCTGGCGCGGGCGCGACAGGCGGCGCGGGCGGGAGCTGCACGGCGACCGGCTCAGGTACGGCGACGGGCTCTGGCTGCTGCGCGGGTGCCTGCGGTTGCGCTGGCTGCTGCGGAGACTGCGAGACCGGGGGCAACGGCGAGGTCGGCTGCGCCTGCTGAGCTGGCGCAGGCTGAGCGGCGCTCGGAGCGGCCGGTGCCGCGAGCGGGTGAACCGGCGGGATCACCGGAGCGGGTGCCGCCTGCGCGGGCGCCTGAGCCCGCTCCTGCTCAGCGCGGGCCGCAGTCCACGAGAACGGTGAGGGTGCCTGATTCTGGCCGAGAGGCGTAGCCGGCGGGGCCTGAAAACCCTCAGATGCGAGACGATCGTACTCGGCCTCTGTCTCACCACCGAGCGGGGGCTGGTACTGCGGAGCCGCGATCCCGGAGACTCCGGGCACACCGGCTCCCGCAACGGCCCAGGGCTGCTGCTGCGCGGGCGGCGCGAACGCGGCGGGAGCGGCAGGAGCAGCGGGTGCGCCGGGTGAGGCGAACGCGGTGGGGGCCGCCGCGGGAGTGGCTGGGGGCGCGGGAGGCGGCACGAACCCCGGCTGCACGGAGGTACTATAGCCGCTCGAGACGGGGGCCGCGCCGGTGTAGTTGGTGTACCCAGCGGCAGCGGGGGCCGAAGCCGAGGCCGAGGTGCCCACGAAGTTCGCAAACAGGGTCGCCCAGAGCGGCGGAATGAACACGCCGAGCACGGTGTAACCCACACCGGCGCGGTACTCGTTGCCGATGCGGTGCATTGCAACGATCAGCATCACGGTGGGCACGATACCGAGACCTACGAACGAGAGCAGCACCACCCAGCCGGGCAGACCAGCGCGTTCGAGCAACTTCCACTGGTTCCAGACCGGAATCCAGCCGTCAGTGCTCTTCATGCCGATTCGGGGGAACAGTCTCGCCATTGCCCACAGGTACCAAACCAGCAGGCCGAGGGCGATCACAATCCAGACCACCATGACGACGATGGCCGCACCGAGCCCCGCCCCTGTCGAGTTGTCATACATCTCCGAGCTCCTTGCTCTTCTTATTTGCCTGCGCCGACCTGCCGCCGCTCGGCATCTCTGCTGATTCTGCCGCACGCGAGCGCCACTTCATAATTTTTACACCGTACGATTTCAGCGAGTACCGCGCCCGGAATCGCTGCCAGTGGGTGAGTGCCGCCCCGCGCGCCGCCCGGTCGGCCTCAACGGCCTCCCACATCCAGTCCGCGTCCTGCGCTGACACTCCCTGTGCTGAGAATACGGCCCGCGTGGCCGTATCGGCAGCCCATCTGGCAGGAGCCGTGCCAAGTGCCTCTGCGATCTGCGAGCGACTCGCTCCCACGGGGATTGCGACCCCCGCGTCTGCGGCGCCTTCTACGAGCTCTTGCCAAGCGCCGAGGGCACGCAGCTCAGGACTCGGCTCGGCCCTGCGCGCACGAGCCCGCCTACGCTTTGCAAACGGCAGGAAGACTAGCGGCAGAGTCAACAGCAGCAGTGCCGAGAGGCTCAGACCAACTGCGCGCAGAACGGGAAGGAGCCAAGAGACCTTATCGTCGTCGCCAGGATCGTCGAGGCTGTCGTTGCGTTCACCAAGCCCGAGTGGAGGATCGACCTCTTTTGCATCGCGCTCCTCGGGCGTGGTCGGAAACTCTGGCAGCTGCTCGCCCTCTTCGAGCGTGGTCGGGCGCAGCTTCACCTGCGGTGTCACATCGATCGGCACCCATTCGCCCTGGTCGCCCTGCACTTCAACCCAGGCTGCGACGTTTTCACCCGTGCACTCAGTGTCGCAGGCAGGAATACCAGGCACCTCAGCGGCGTCATCACCGGCTCGAACGCCCATCACTACCCGCGAGTCAAACCCGAGCGCCTGAGCGATCAGTGCCGCTGCAGCAGCAAACTGCTCGTCATCGCCGACTGCCGCCACCAGCATCTCGGGCGCCGGTTCTTCACCGGCCAAACGCTGCTGGGTGTTGAGCTGCGAGAACAGCAGCTCGAGGCGAGCGAGCGAGTGTCCACCTGCGCTCGATTCGAACTTCGTGCCGTACTTCTCGGTCAGGCGCTGCAGCCACAATTGTTCGCCTTCGCCCGCACTGATCGAGTGGCTCAGGTAGCCGCGATCCCGGAGCCTCTTGATGAGTTCGAGCAGGCCCTCAGCTGTCGCGGGCTGGTTCTGGGCTTTCAACCAGGAGGCAAGCTCAGGCATTGTCTCGAGGTCGATAGTCGAGGCCGAGGCGATCGGCCCCCCGCTTAGCTGAGCATCGGGCTCTGCCGACATCGTTACGGTGAGCGTGTCGCCCGCTTCGAGGCCATTCGTCGCGGCACCTCCCGGCACAGCGATTGCGGCCTCGGTCGCGCGGTTCACGAAAAACGCGTCGGCGAGATCGTCAGCGTTCTTCCCGCCAAATCGCGGCACGGAACCGAGGCCGGCAGTCGGCACCCAAATATCGCTATAGCCATCATCGACGCGAATGGTCACCGTGGCTGGATCGCTGACGTTGGCACCGCTCGGATACCGGGTGAACCTGCCAGCCTCATCTGCGCTGACGTGAAAATCGACTCCATCATAAGCGTCGAGCACCGCAAGCCTGAGGCGCCCAGGCATGGCGCCCTTCGATGAAAGCGTGAACATCGGGGCGTCGAGCGAACTATCGCGTTTCCACGTGCGGTACGAGGCGAGCGGGCTGGTGCGCTCGCGCAGCACGATCTCGGGATCAATGCGGTCTCGAGGCACCTGGCGTGAGCTGACATCGAGCACCGGTGCGAGCACGAGTCCGGCGGCGAGGGCGACGAGCACCGTCGCAGCACCGAGCACACCGCGAATCGCGCGACTTCCGCCGCTTCGTTCGCCCTGCGCCCTGCCTCGGCGCAGTGCCGCACGGCGTTCAGCGCCTGCCGCAAACCAGACCCAGCACGCGCCGAGCGTCGCGGCGAATAGCCAGAGCGCGAGCTCGCGTGGCGCTGTCACCCTCAGCGGCCCCATTGCAAGCGGCGCGCTCACCGCCGACGAGCCGAAAATTGTGCCAAACGCCACGGGTGCGACAAGCGGAAATGCAGCGAGCGCCGCGAATCGCTTAGCCCGCACCGCGATCAGCGTGGCAACAAACGCGACCACCAAGAACACGAGGTAGGCGGGCACCATGATCGCTTGATACGTGCCGACCGGCAGCGTGAGCGTGAGCAGTTGCTTCCAGCCGAGCACGATCGCCGCGACACCGTCGAGCAACCCACGCAGCAACCCTGAAGGCAATCGCTCAAACGAGCTCGGGACAGCAACGGGCACGACGGTCAGCACGAACGCACCGAAGAGGGTCGCGCAGGCAATCGCCAGGCCGAATCGTCTCGCCACGAAGGCGCCGATCAAGACGCCCACCGCAGTGCCGACCGTCGCCGGCACGACGAGCCACCAGGTCTGATAAATCGGCCAGGCGGCACACACGCCAAGGGCAGCGGCGAGGATCAGCCAGGCGCTGATGCCGAGCAGACGTGTGCGGGCGCTCACAGCGCACCCCGAATCATCAACTGCGGCAGGTCGCCGAGCGCGCCCACAGTCGCGAGCGTCAGGGAGTCGATGCGCTGCGCCGCCGGATCTGCGAGCAGTTCTGCGCGTATTGCGAGTACGTGCACATCGGGTGAGAACGAAATCGCTGCACGCCGGAGGCGATCCATCTCGGGAATCGAACCGGTGACGATCACGACGATAGAGAGATCTCGCGTCGAATGCGCGAGGCTTCGAGCGAGCACTTCGATCGGCATACCGTCGATCGCGGGGCCAAGCTCTGCCCAGGCGTCGAGCATACGAATCGGGTCGCGTGACGAAAGCTCTTCGAGTCCGTCGACGCTCGGCCGCGCGCGCCCGGGCGCCCAGGCGGAGGCGACGAAGCGTTCACGACCCTCACGCACCGCTTGCACCGAAATCGATGCGGCGATGCTGACTCCCAGCTCGAACTCGTCGTCGCTCGCGTACTCTTCACGGCGTGCGTCAAACAGCACCGCCAGCCTTGCCGTCTGCGACTCCTCGTACTGTCGCACCATGAGCTGGCCGGTCTTCGCGGTGCTCTTCCAGTGAATGTGGCGCATCGCGTCGCCGGGCACATACTCGCGCACGGCGTGAAACGACAGGTCGCTGTCGGTGAGCCGACGCGAAGACTGACCCTCAAGATCGCGCACGAGGCCCGCGGAGTTCGGGGGCAGCAAAACAGTGCGGGGGTGCACGTGCACGTGGTGCACGTCTCGCCAGGTCATCTCACGGCGCAAGAGACCCAGCGGGTCTTGCCTCGCAACGGTGAGCGGTCCAACGGTGATCACGCCTCGGCGCTCGGTGGGCACCGCGACCTGCAGCACGGTGCCGTGATGCGGTCCGAGCATCGGCACTGTCAATTCGCGCAGCGCGTTGCCGACCGGCAGCTCAATCACCGCGGGCAGTTGGGGGCGCGCAGCGGTGTTCTGCACCTCGACCGTGAGGTGCACCTCGCCGCCGGCGACGACGTTGGCGCGGCTGACGCCGAGCGCAGTGCGATAGGCGCGCGATCCCAGCAAGAACGGCAGCGCGATGAGCAGCAGAAGCGCGGCCAGAACTGCCACAAACCATGCCTCGATCCAGCCGACCGCGAGTCCTACCGCTATGCCGATGATCGCGATCGCGAGCACAAACCATCCGAGCGGGGTGATGGCTCGCGTTGCCGTGCGCACGCGGGCGCTCACCCGCCGCCAGGTGCGCCGCCACCAGCGCTTCACGCGCGTGCGACGGTATGCCAGCGAACCGCCAGCGACCGTGCCTGATGCCACGGTTCGCGTGCGGGTGCCCGTGAGCCCACGCGTCCCGGTACGCCCGAAGGTACCGGTGCGCGTCAACCGACGGTTGTGCGTGCGTTCGGAGTTCACGCGGTGCCGTTCTCCTGCGGCTCGGGAACGTCAAGCAGCAGCTGCCCGACGATCTGCTCTGCGGTTACCCCGTCGAACTCGGCCTCCGGCTCGAGCACGAGACGGTGTGCGAGCACCGCGATCGCGAGGCCGCGAACGTCGTCGGGCACCACGTAGGCCCGACCCTGCACGAGCGCCCATGCCGTCGCCATACGCTGCAGCGCGAGCGCGCCGCGCACGCTGGCACCGAGACGGACTTCTGCCGCACTGCGGCTGGCCTCGACCAGCCTGGTGATGTAGTCGACGATGAGCGGGCTCACGTACACCTGCTTCGCGAAGTCTTGCAGCTGCACGAGGCTACCGGTGTTCATGACCGGCTGCAGATCGACGTGCACGGCCTGCTGCTGCAGAATGCGACGCATCGCCATCTCGTCGGGGTAGCCGATGCTGGTCTTGATCATGAAACGGTCGAGCTGTGCCTCTGGCAGGCGATAGGTGCCGGCCTGCTCAACAGGGTTCTGCGTGGCGATCACCATGAACGGGCTGCCGACGGGGTGGGTCTTGCCGTCAACGGTAACCTGGTGCTCTTCCATCACCTCGAGCAACGCCGACTGCGTCTTCGGGCTGGCACGGTTGATCTCGTCGGCAAGCACGACGTTCGCGAAAATCGGACCGGCGTGAAACTCAAAGATGCCCTGGCGCTGATCGAACACAGTAATGCCGGTGACGTCACCGGGCAGCAGATCTGGGGTGAACTGCACGCGCGAAGACGAGCCCTGAATCACCTGAGCAAGCGTGCGCGCGAGGGCCGTCTTGCCGGTACCCGGAACGTCCTCAAGCAGCACGTGGCCACCCGCGACCTGGGTCGCGAGCACGAGCTCGATCACTCGGCGCTTACCGTGAATGACCTGTTCCATGCCGTCGGCGGTGGTGCGAAGCGTTTCGCCCGCCCATGCTGCTCGCTCGTCGCTGAGCGGTTCGGGCTGCACGACCTGCTGCTGGGTGCTCATGTGGCGTTTCCTTTGGATTGTCGGTTCGGTATGAGTTGGCGTGCGGTTTCGAATGGCGGGCGAGGATCGCCCGACCGCGTGGCTACGGGCCTGTCGGGGCCGGTGGGTCTGGCGGGGGCGGGGTCGCCGGGCAAATCGCACCGTCGAATTCGGCGCGGTCAAAGACGCTTGCCCAGTTCAGGCGGATGGTGTTCGTGCCCTGCTTCACGAATGTCGCGTCAGCCGCGGCGCGCCCCTCAATGGTGAACTCACTCGCATAAGCGCCACCATCGACGACGCAGTTACCGCTCCAGGTCACCCTCGTCGATGGCAGCCCCTGAGCTGATACAGCGACGGGGTCAGAGCAGTACTCTGTTCCATTGCCCGAGAGGCACTGCTGCACCTGCACACCGGAGCCTACGGGAACACTGCCGAGCGAGCCGTCGCTGGTACCGGCACTCGTGGTGTAGCGAAGCGTTGCACCCTGAACCGTGCCAGACACCGCCGGCTGCGAGCTTCCACCGCCGACGGTGATGTACTCGCGCACGTTGCCCGAGCCCGTTACCTGACCGCTGATCGTGTAGCCACGAGTCACTGTCACCGCGGGCGGGTTTCCGCCGATCCAAATCGGCGCGGTCGTGATCTGCGCAGTGCCGAACTCAGACTCCGCGCACACGATTCCCACGTAGCTCTTGTACTTCGTGAGCGATGCGAAATCCGGGCTATTGCTCGAGCAGTAAGCCGAGTTGCCGTTCGGCGAGCTGACGCCGTAGCGCAACTGCAGCGTCGTCGGATCTGCAAAGTTCTCGCTCCAGCTACCGACGAGCTTCGCCGAGTTTTCGCCGGTGGCTTCGAGGGCGACCCCGGTGCCGATTGGCGCAGCGCCGACAGTAGCCTGCGCAACACCGGCGTCACCTTCTGAGCTGCCCGAGTATCCGGGGGGCAGGTCTTGATCTTGCGGAATCACCTTGAAGGTGTGGAGGCCGGGAGCGAGCGAATGGGTGCTGTTTCTGCCGACCTCGCTCTGCGGGCCGTCGTCGATCGAGAGCAAGAAACGGCGCGCACGGTCCGATCCCGACAGCTCAAGCTTCACCTGGCCGGCCGTCTGATCAGTGTTGTACCGATTCTTGATGGGAGTCGCGACCACGTTCGGGGCGGGCGGTGCCACATATGCCCAGGTCGGCGCAGATGCATTCGCAGTCGGGTCAGACGGCCCAACAGAGTTCACCGCTCGCGCGAGGTAGCTGCGACCGTTCTCGCGACCAACCGGTACGTTCTCAACCGTACACACGGCAACGTTGCCCGACGGCGAGCAGCTGGCGACCACGCCGCCACCATCGTTCAGAATCTCGACGCCCGTCACTCCGGGGTGCGAGTTCTGCGAACTCAGCGTCACAGTCAGGGTGACACTGGTCGCGCTCGCCCCTGTCGCCGAGATGCCCGAGGGCGCGCGGGGTACGCCGAGCGCATCGAGTTCGATGGTGCCCGTGCCCGTGCGGTTCTGCGCGTCACGCACGGTGAACGAGGCGGTGCAGCTGCCGCCTGGGCCGCGCCCATCGGGCCAGCTGACATTCACCGAGTCGCCAGAGGCGGTCAACCGGCCGAACTGGCAACCGCCGTCTTCAACCGAAACGAGCTTCAGGCCGCCGCCACTCTTGCCTGCGAAGGGGTCGTATTCACCGCCGATGCCGATGAGCGGAGCACTGCACGAAGTGCCAACGGTGCACTGCAGCGAGACGGTGCCGCCGCGCGGTGCATCGACTGCCGCCTCGCCGACGCGCAGGGTCAGCAACGACTGGCTCTCGCCCGAGCCGGTGACGTTCACAGTCAGCACTTCTTGCGAACCCGGAACCGCGTCGGCTCGCGCGGTCGCCTGCACTTGCGAGCCAGATGAAGTCACCTCGAAGGCAGACGAGCCGCTGCTCACCTGCCACCTGAGCTTTTCGATATCGCCGTTTCGCCCGCCCTGCCACTGCACCATGTCGGTGAGGTTGATGGTCTCGGAAGTTCCTGGTGCCACGGTGCGCGTGAGCGGGTTCAACTGCACGACTGGAGCATCGGGAAGAATGTTGATCGCAATCGGCAGCAGGGTGTAGGTCTCTTGCACGGTCAGTTTGACCCGCACGGCACAGCTGTCTGCCCACGGAGCCTCTTTGCCCGCGCTGTAGCGAATGGTGGTGTCATTCACCGCGGTGCAGCTCGCCTGTTGACGCTGCGTGGTGAACGCCCCCTGTTCGATCTCGATGCGGTCGCCGGGGCCAAGATCGAGCAACTTGGTGAGATCGGCGTCAATGCTCTTGTTCTCGGCAACGCTCAGAGCCGGCGCATCTGGCCTGAGCGTCAGGCGAAGTTCGTCGAGCGGTGGCACCACCAAGAACCCGAAGCTCTCGACCTCTGCCCCGGTCATGTCGGTACCCGCGAGCCTGAACGCCACGAGGTCGCCCTCAGCGCGGTAGCTGCCGATAATGGAAGACCCACTGACTTTGTATCGAGACTGCGAGCTGCCCCAGAGAGAAAGCTTGAGGGTCGACGCGTCGCCGGCGGCCCAGCGCACGCGGTCGGTGACCACGTCGACGCCCTTCTTCTCAAAGTCTGCTCGGTCTCGAACCGAAAGCACGGTATCGGTGATGGCTGGGGCTTGCTGCCCGATACGCTCAGATACCTGCACCACGATCAGGCCGTCCGCGGTGCTCTTCGTCTCAGACGAGCGCACCGTGTACTTAAACGACACCGTACCGAGTTCGTCTCCGCCGGTAATACGAACGATGCCCTGCTTCATCCCGGCGAGATCGAGTCGCTTCATAAGCGTCGCGAACTGAGGAGACTCCTCGCCTCCCGGCACGTTGGGCACGACCGAAAGAAGTTTCAGTGCGCCGCCGGAGGGGTCGAGATCGTTGTCCAGGGGGCGAATCGTGGCGGCCTCGCCCGAACCTCGTGCCATGCGCACGTAATCGCTGTACACAACCGGCGCATTGCCGCCAGTGTCGGGGTCGGTCACGATGATTCTGAGCGTGCCCGTCGATTCACCGCCGAACGAGTCGCGCACCGTGTAATCGACAAGCTTCGTGCCTCGCTGCGCGCTCGCCGAGGCCTCGACCTGCAAGGAGTTGCTGCGCGGCAAAATGCTCGTCGAGAGTTGCGCGTCTTCAGGCGCACCGACCGAGACGAGGCGCACGCGGTCGCCGTCTGGGTCCACCCCCGAAAGCGGAATCTGCGACTTCACCCTCTCGCCGGGCGCGACGCGCACCGTTACCGTCGCCGGCTGGGGGTCTCGGTTCGAACCTGCGGCAAGCACGGTGACGCGAACGTGCCCCGCGTCGGATTGTTCGGGGCTCGATGCCCCGTAGGTGGTGTAGCTGAGCGTGTACACGCCCGGCTCTTTCGGCGCGAGATAGCGCACTCGGCTACCCGAGGCGAATGCGAGCTCGCCCTCGGCGCCGGGTGCACCAATCTCGGGGTGCAGCACGAGCCGCTCCCCCGGAGGCGCGACATCGTTGTCGAGCACGGAAATATCGACGACCGAGCCAGCACGCACGGTCGCAGTGTCGGTCACGGCGATTGCCCCCGCGCCGACCTCTCCGACCTGGAACACTGTCAGGCGACTCTGACTCGTGAGATCACCGTCTGCAATGACCACGTCGACGGAACCGATTCGGCCGGGCTGCCCGTCAAACGTCGAGCCAGACACACGCACGCTCAAGTGCTCGATCACGTCAGCACGCAGTTGGCCGTCACGCACCGTCGCAGAGCGAACCGTCAGCGCGCGCGAGTTCGCACCGGGAACCGCCGCCAGCACGTCTACTGTGCTGTCAGCGAGCGCACGCACGAATGCGCGCAGCGGCGGCACCGCGAAGGACGCGCGGTTCTCGACCGCAGTGACGCGAATCACGCCGGTGGTCTCTTGTTCGGTCACGGTGTCACGAACGGTGACATTCACGAGCGCGTTGCCCTGCGCGCTGGGAACCACCTCGACCACACCCGTACCGGAGTTCGCGGTTGCAGTCAGGGAGCCCGTCTGCACAGCTGCGTCGACGAGCTGGAAGGCTCCCGAGCCGCCGGTCACCCGATCGAGGGGGCGAATCTGTGTCGGTTCCCCGACCTTCGCGGTGGCAGCAGCGGGAGCGAACTCGATTGCGGCACCGGTACGGACGCGGACCCTCAGGTCGCGATCGGTCGCCTCACCCTTCGAATCGATGATCGTGACTCGCACCACCGAGTCTCCTGCGGGAGCATTCGGATCGGCATGACGAACCGCCAGTCTGCCGTCGGCGGTGACCAGCGCGCGAAGCGGATCCTCGTCGTTGACTACCGTTGCTGCGGCGAGCATCATCGGATCGCCCTCTGGATCTACCCAACCCTCGAGAATCGGCAGAATCAGCGTGCCGCCCGGAGCGATCTCGGGGCTCGGCCAGCTGCGCTGGCAGCCTTCGACCGGGCACCACTGGGGAGCCGTATTCACAGACTCGTCGACGACGGAAAGCGTGACCGTCGCCGGAGCAGAAACGTTGACACCGTCGGTAATGCGGTAGCTGAAGCTGGCGGTACCGCGAGCGCCGTCGCTCGGGTGCATAACGAGCCCCTGCCCGTCGCTGAGCGCGGTAATGCTGCCGAACTCGGGGTCGAGCCCTTCGCCAAGCCCCTCGGGTACGACCGTGAGCACATCTTTGCGGTTCGGATCGAAGTCGTTCAGCAGCACCGGCAGCAACGCGGGCTCACCCGAGCGCACGCCGAATGTATCGGCGACCGCGACCGGGGGCTCCTGCTCGGTGACGTCTTGTGTGACGACCGTGCCGGTCTCTTGCTTCGGCGGATCGATCAGGCTCCACTGCTCAACAGGGATCAGCCTGCCGTCAGGGACTGTCCACATCATGCCGGTGCGGCGTTCAACGAGCAGCGCCCTGCTACCATTCTCGCGAATCTCGGGTTCAGGGTTGCTCAGGTCGTCGACGCTGTCGTCGAGAGTGAGTTCGATCTCTCCCTTGCCCTCGGTCCACAGCTGTGCCCCGAACACGCCGACCCACGCGGCGACCGCCTCGCCCGCCACGTAGCGCGGCTGAGCAGCGACGCCAGAAGTCGACACGATTCGCTCTGCCTTGCCCACGTCATCAATGCGCCAGAGGCCGCCCTCGTCGGCGAGCAGCGTTGCGCTCGCCTCAGCGCTCGAGCCCTGCAGCTGCGCCGCTCCAGAGGTTTCGAGTGCGATCGGTTCATCCGTGCCCTCGCGCCACAGGCGCCCGTTCGCCGTGTCGAAGAGCACCCAGCTATCGCCGACGATCGCCAGCTGCACTCCCTCGGCAGGCACCTCGGCAGGTGCTTCCTCTGTACCGCCAATCCACTTGCCCGACGCGGCATCGAACCAGCGAATCGATCGCTCAGCCTGAGAAAACAGGGCAACCCTGCCCGTTTCGTCGATCGCTGCGGCGGTCGCAAGATACTGCGCGGCCTCTTTCTCAGCGTCGGTTTTCGCAGCCTCACGCTCTTCGGCGAGCGGGTCGAGCTTCACCGGAGTCGACAGCGACGCTTGCTCGCCGAGCTTTGCCGCTTTCACCTGCGACAGGTAGGCGTCTCCGTTCTGCGTGAAGAACAGCACGCGATCGGCTGCAGCAACCACCTGCCGTGTGCCCTCGGGTGTGCGCATCGCAGCCGCGCCGTCGTCAGACTTCTGAGCGTCGGCCTCGGCATCACTTGGTTTGGCTTCTGGCGAGGTGCTCTCGCCGTCGGCGGAGGCCTCCTCCGCACCGTCTTCGGCTTCGGGCGCGCCGTCATCGTGCACGTCTCCGGGGGAAGCGGGGTTAATCGTGTGCGCCCGACCAAAGCCCTGCGTCAGCAGGAGGCCCAAGTTGCCGGTCTGCACGACACCGCTCGGGCTCTCTGCCGTGCGAACGGTGTCGATCTCGGCGGTCTCGGTGTTGACTCGGGCGTACTGCCCGGCCATGCGCTCAACCCACACCGACGGGTCTTCTCGAGGCGTTTCACGGGAGTCGAATCCGCTCGCGACGACCGCGAGTGTGACCACGAGTGCGGTGACGACGCCGCCCGCGACCCAGCCGACGAGACCACGACGTGATTTCTTAATTGCCTGCGCCTTCGGAGCGTTCATCCGATCCACCCCATTCCAAAGGCTGCGGCGACCACTCCGCCGAGCACGAGCACCGCGATGCCCGCACCGATCAAGCCGGACTTCACGGGTGAGCCGGGCGCATCGCGCAGCACCCCGTCGCTGTCTTCTCCCTGTTGGCTCGCCTTCAGCTCGGCGCGCTGCTGCGCTCGAGTCGACGTTCTCACGGACGTGACGATGGGCCCGCGCACGCGCGACAGATCTGCCGCCGGGGCCACCCATCCCTGACGCACGAGGTCGAGCGGCGTGACATCGAAGCCGTAGGTACGCTGCAACTGGCGCAGCGCCTCGGCGAACTCGTACATGCTGGCCTGGCGATCCTCGGGTCGCAAAGCCATCGACTTCTTCAAGACCGCATCGAAAGGTTCGTAGCCCTGAGCCCCCGGAATCGGGCGGTACTTCGCCTGGTAGATGCGCGCCTTCATCTTCGACTCGGTGTTCTGCGCGCGCTCGACATGCTCGAAAGGCGCGAGGCCAGCGGCGAATGTGTAGAGCGTGGCACCGAGGGCCCAGATCTCGCTTGCGATCGTGCCGGTAGTTGCACCCGTGTTCACCTCGGGCGCGGCCCACGGAATCGACAGCGCACGCATCTTGTCGTCAGAGGCGTATTGATTGTGCAGCATCGAGATGCCGAAGTCGGTGAGGGCGGGGCGGCCCGTCGTCGTGAGCAGCACGTTCGAAGGCTTGATATCGCGATGCAAGATGCCCGCCTGATGCGCGGTTTCGAGCGCTCCTGTAAGACGCACGCCGGCGTCGAGCACCACCTCGAGCGGGGCCGGCTTGCCGAGCGTCAGCACGCGCATCGAGTCTGGGCAGAACTCCATCGTGAGATAAGGTCGACCATCGACCGAGATGCCCGCCGCATAGATCGACACGATCGACGGATGGCTCGAAAGCCTCGCCATCGCGTCGGCCTCGGACTCGAAATCAGACCGATCCCGGGCCTCGTGAATGGGGGTCTTCAGCACCTTCACCGCGACCACTCGCCGGGGCATATCTTGCTCGTACTGATACACGTCTGCGAAGCCGCCACTGCCAAGCGGGCGCACGTAACCGAGGCCCGAGATGCGCGGCGGCGCTGGCGTGGGGGGAGCAGACACGATATTCATCCTATGTGAGAAAAAGAGTGCCTCGTGCACCACGCAAATGAACAGTTTTCTGATGCGCCACTAGAGACAGAGGATCCCCCGACGCAAGGCGTCGGGGGATCCTCTAAGCAAATCTCGAAGCTAGTCGCTTAGATTGCGTTGACGTCGAGCGGGATGCCCGGGCCGAAGGTGGTCGAAACCGCACCCTTTACCAGGTACTTACCCTTCGACGACGAAGGCTTGAGGCGCACGATCTCGTCGAGCACTGCAGCGATGTTGTCGCCGAGTTGCTCCGGCGAGAACGAAGCCTTGCCGACGATGAAGTGCACGTTCGAGTGCTTGTCGACGCGGAACTCGATCTTGCCACCCTTGATGTCGGTCACTGCCTGAGCAGCGTTCGGGGTGACGGTGCCGGTCTTGGGGTTCGGCATGAGGCCGCGGGGGCCGAGCACCTTACCCAGACGACCGACCTTGCCCATGAGCTCGGGGGTCGAGACTGCCGAGTCGAAGTCGGTCCAGCCGCCAGCGACCTTCTCGATCAGCTCGTCGCCGCCAACCTCGTCAGCGCCGGCAGCGATTGCTGCCTCTGCTGCGGGGCCGGTCGCGAACACGATGACGCGTGCGGTCTTGCCGGTGCCGTGGGGCAGGCTGACGGTGCCGCGCACCATCTGGTCTGCCTTGCGGGGGTCGACGCCGAGCTTGACTGCAACCTCAACGGTCGAGTCGGTCCTTGCCGAACCGGTCTCCTTGGCCAGGGCGACTGCCTCGGCGGGAGTGTAGAACTTGCCGTCCTCGATCTTCGAGGCTGCGGCGCGGTATGCCTTTGACTTCTGTGCCATGATCCGTGCCCCTTACTCGACCGTGATGCCCATGGAACGGGCGGTGCCGGCGATGATCTTCGATGCTGCGTCGAGGTCGTTTGCGTTCAGATCGGCCTGCTTCTGCTCGGCGATCGCGCGTACCTGATCAGCGGTCACCTTGGCGACCTTGACGGTGTGGGGAGTACCCGAACCCTTCTGCACGCCGGCAGCCTTCTTGAGCAGCTCAGCGGCGGGCGGGGTCTTCAGCACGAAGTCGAACGAGCGATCTTCGTACACGGTGATCTCAACGGGAATGATGTTTCCGCGCTGGCTCTCCGTGGCCGCGTTGTAGGCCTTGCAGAACTCCATGATGTTGACGCCATGCTGACCCAGAGCAGGACCCACGGGGGGTGCCGGGTTGGCGGCGCCGGCTGCGATCTGAAGCTTGATCAGACCGGTAACCTTCTTGGCTTTTGCCATGATTGTTTCCTCTCATACGAAGCCGGATTCTCACCGGCTTCTCCCGCTTCTCGGGCCGTTCCCGAGCGCGGTTGTTGTTCGCGCAGCACAAGTGCAGGCGCAAACCACATAAGTTTACGCCAGATTCGTGGATCGCGCCAGCTCGCTTCTTTGGTCAGCCGAGCAGCGCGTCGAGCGCGGCCTCGCGCGGCACGGGCTCGAGGCCGATCGTTTCGTCGTAGAGTCGCACCTTCTTGGCCTCTGAGAACTGCGGCCACCCCGCGTCACCGGTCTTGATGAAGCGCACCCAGTCGGCGTGCATCTGGTCGGCGAGCGGCTGCGGCGCGTGATCGGCCATCATCTTCGCGTCGTCGGTGTCGAGTGCGTCGAACATGAAGCCCAGCTCAAGGGCGTGCGTTGCCCCGAGGCCATGCTTCGAGGTCTTCCAGGTGAACTCGTACGCGTACGTTGGCGCCGTTCGGTTTCTTGCGGCGAGGATCGCCGGGCCCCGCAGCAGACGATCCGTGATGAGCTGGCCAAGCACCTCGCCGCGGTTCGAGCCCTGCCAGTCCTGCTCATATGCGGCAACTGCCTGCTTCGAGATCTTCAGAGCCTTCGTCGCAATCCAGAACTTCAGCCCGCCAATCGATGCCAGCGCCTCGGGAGCGAACCAGAGCCGGTACTCCTGTGTGTTCGCGCCGATGAGCACCGGCTGCCGAGCTGACTCGAGCCCCTCAGCGGGGGTGACTGGCAGCGTGTCTTCGTCGAGCGTTAGCACATATGCTGGGGCGCCCGAGAGGATCGACTTGCCCCCGACCTGCTCTTGCCTCGCTCGCAGCAGCTCTCGCGGTTCGACGCTCGCGAAGCCCTCCTTCGTGGCCGGCACGCCGAGACGCTTGGCGAGGTCGCTACTGAGTTTTCCGCTCTTCTCAGCGTGCTCGGCGCTCGTCGGGCCGCTCTGCACGATCGCGCCTGCGATGAGCTCTCGGCTATCGGAGCGCGCGAGCAGCGCGGCGACGAGGGATCCGCCTGCCGACTCCCCCATCACCGTGATTCGAGCCGGGTCGCCGCCGAAGGCTCTGATCTCGTCATGCACCCAGCGCAGGCCGGCAGCGACATCTTCGAGCCCGAGGTTGCGCGGCACTCCCTCGAGCACCGAGAACCCTTCGGCGCCGAGGCGATAGTTGATCGAGACGAACACCACGCTTTCGCGCGCGAAGCTCGTGCCGTCGTAGATGCCGAGCGCCGCCCCACCGCGCTCGAACGCGCCGCCGTGCACCCAGAGCGCGACCGGCAGCCCTTCGCGGTCGCGACTCGTTGCGTCGCTCGGCGCCCACACGTTCACGGTCAAAATGTCTTCGCCGGGGCGGTCGATACTCGGCAGAATGGTGCCGATGCGGCCCGGGTAGGGCGTCTGCGGTGAGGTCGGGCCGAACTCGCTCGCGTCTCGCGGCTCTGCCCAGGGATCGGCGGGCTCGGGCTTCGCGAAGCGCCGCTCGCCGAAGGGCGGGGCCGCATAGGGCACTCCGAGGTAACGGTCGACGCCGCTCTCCGAGCGGCCGATGAGCTCACCGGTGCTGATGCGGGTCGTGGGGTGCGCTGCGTGGTGCGCCTCAGGAGCGTGCGTCATTGCCATGCCCGCAGTCTATTGCTCTGGCTTGCCCTGTGGGCGGGTTTCACCTGCGTCAAGTTACCCGCAGGGCCCGGCGCCTCGCGCGCGTGGTGATCCTCGTCAAAAAATAGCGAGCGCCCCGATCCTTTTCGAAAAGAATCGAGGCGCTCGCCTTGGCGTAAGCCGAAAACTTAGATCATCTTGGTGACCTGGTCGAAGCTGAGCTCGACCGGAGTCTCGCGCTCGAACAGCGACACCAGTACGGTGAGCTTGCCGGCAGCGGGGTTGATCTCGCTGATCGTGCCGGGCAGGCCTTCGAACGAGCCCGACTTGATCGTGATGGTCTCGCCAACCTCGAAGTCGATCTCGATGTTGCCGGCGGCGGCGGCTCCAGCGGCAGCCTTCGACTTCGCGAGCACTGGCTCGAGCTCGACGGTGCTCTTCAGCATCTCGAACGCCTCATTGAAGCGCAGTGGAACCGGGTTGTGCGCGTTACCGACGAATCCGGTGACACCCGGAGTGTGGCGAACGACCGACCAGGTGTTCTCGTTGAGGTTCATGCGAACAAGCACGTAGCCCGGAATGCGCACGCGAGTGACCATCTTGCGCTGGCCGTTCTTGACCTCCATGACCTCTTCCATGGGGACCTGAATCTCGTAGATGTCGTCGACCGCGCCCATCGTCTCGCGACGGTTCCACAGGTTCGACTTCACCTTGCGCTCGTAGCCGGCGTAGCTGTGCACGACGTACCACTTGCCGGGCTTTGTGCGCAGCTCGCGCTTGAACTCCGCGTACGGATCAGCAGCTGGCTGCTCCTCAGCGCCTACCTCGTCGGCGGCCGCGACCTCTTCGCCCTCAGCCGGCTGCACCAGCGCGTCGAGGGCTGCGTCGAGCTCGGCCTCGGGAGTGTTGCTCTGTTCGCTCGTCATCTGACTTTCTTACTTTCGTTTGAGGATCGCACGACCTGCGCTTCAGTGTGTGCTCTTTGGGCGCGAGCCCCGGAGCCAGACAACACCTAGAGCGGGGTGCCGAATATGAAGACTGTGACCCAGCCGAACGCCTGGTCGAGCACCCACACGAGCGCCATCATTACCACGACGAAGCCCAGCACCACGAGGGTGTAGTTGATGAGCTCTTTGCGGGTGGGGGTAACCACCTTCTTCAGCTCGGCGATCACCTGCTGAATGAACAGCACGATGCGACCAACCCACGACTTCTTCGCGGCCCGGTCAGCCTTGGCACGCTCGACGAGATCGCCGCCGGCGGTCCCGTCGATTTCCTTGCTGCTCACAGGCGTTCCTTTCATCTGCTCGGTCACTCTTTCGAGCGACCGAGTATGGCAGGGCAGACAGGACTCGAACCTGCAACCTGCGGTTTTGGAGACCGCTGCGCTACCAATTGCGCCACTACCCTATGGAGCAGTTCTGCCATTCCCAACTCCTCGACTCACACACTGCGAAGCAACCTGTGGGCATAGAAAAGTTTGGCAGAAGTCAACTACCTCGAATGAGTTTACGCGATGAGCGGGCTCTTGTCGAACCGAGCCCCGAACGCATTCACAGCTCAGTAGTAGTAAGGAAACGGCGACCAGTCGGGGTCGCGCTTCTCAAGGAACGAGTCGCGCCCCTCGACCGCCTCGTCGGTGCCGTAGGCGAGGCGCGTCGTCTCTCCCGCGAAGATCTGCTGGCCGACGATGCCGTCGTCGACCGCATTCATCGCATACTTCAGCATGCGAATAGCGGTCGGCGACTTCCCGAGAATCGTGCGCGCCCATTCGATGCCGGTGCGCTCGAGCTCCTCGTGCGGCACGACCGCGTTGACCGCCCCCATCTCTCGGGCGCGCTCGGCGTCGTACTCGTTCGCGAGAAAGAAGATCTCGCGCGCGTTCTTCTGGCCAACCTGCCTTGCAAAGTAGGCGCTGCCGTAGCCCGCGTCGAACGATCCCACATCGGCGTCGGTCTGCTTGAACTTCGCGTGCTCGCGGCTCGCGATCGTGAGGTCGCAGACCACGTTCAGCGAGTGTCCGCCGCCGGCAGCCCAGCCCGGCACCAGCGCGATCACGACCTTCGGCATGAACCTGATCAGCCGCTGCACCTCGAGAATGTGCAGGCGCCCCGCGCGGGCGAGGCCTTCGGGGCCGACTGCGGTTTCAGAGTCCGAGTATTTGTAGCCGTCGCGCCCGCGAATGCGCTGGTCGCCGCCCGAGCAGAACGCCCAGCCGCCGTCTTTCGGGCTCGGCCCGTTGCCCGTGAGCAGCACCACGCCGACTCGCGGGTTGACGCGCACCCGCTCGAGCGCGTCGAAGAGTTCGTCGACCGTGTGCGGGCGAAACGCGTTGCGCACCTCGGGGCGGTCGAACGCGATGCGTGAGATACGGCCGTCGAGGCTCAGGTGCGCTGTGATGTCGGTGTACTTCTCGGCACCCGGTGCCACCTGCCACTCGGCCGGGTCGAAGAGATCTGAAACCTGCGCTGCGCCGTGATCACTCATGGGTCAAGCCTACTTCTTCCCACTTCTCTGCCTCCCTTCGGCCCGGCAAACCTCGATAGACCTCTCGCTCCCTGCGCTGCGTACGAGATCTGCACGGCGTACGAGAATTTTCGAGTATTTCTCGCACGCTGCGCTTTTCTCGCACGTTGCTCAGTTGGCGTTTCAAGAGTTGCCCCGACTCGACACGAGAATGCGAAGATTGGCATGTGCCAAACACTCCCCTGCCCCCACTCGACGAGATGCTCGAGCGCACGCGCGTCGTCGCGATCCCGACGCGCACGCGCTTTCGCGGCGTGACCGTGCGCGAGGCGGCGATCTTTGAGGGGCCGAGTGGCGCGAGCGAGTTCTCTCCGTTTCTCGAGTACGAGGATCGCGAGGCCGCGTCGTGGCTGGCGGCCGCCGTCGAGTACGGCTGGGGCGTGCTTCCGTCATTGCACCGGTCGAGGATCGCGATCAACGCGACCGTGCCCGCTGTCTCGGCCGCGGCCGTGCCCGAGGTGCTCGCCCGCTTCGAGGGGTGCCGCACGGCGAAAGTGAAGGTGGCTGAGCGCGGGCAGAGCCTCGCCGACGACATCGCCCGGGTGCGCGCCGTGCGCGAGGCCATGGGCGACGACGCTCTCGTGCGCATTGATGCGAACGGCGGCTGGTCGGTCGATGAGGCCGTCACCGCGCTGCGCGCGCTCGCCGAGTTCGACCTCGACTACGCCGAACAGCCGTGCATGAGCGTCGACGAGCTGGTCGAGGTGCGGCGGCAACTGAGTTTCGACCCTACGACCAGCGGATTAGAAGGCAGCGAGTCACCCCTCGTGCGCATCGCCGCCGACGAGAGCGTGCGCAAGGCAGAAGATCCCCTGGCTGTCGCCAGGGCCGGCGCAGCAGATCTGCTCATCGTGAAGGCGCAGCCGCTCGGTGGCATCGCCCGCGCGCTCGAGATCATCGAGGCTGCAGGGCTGCCCGTCGTCGTCTCGAGCGCCCTCGACACCTCGGTCGGCATCGGCATGGGTCTGCACCTTGCCGCCGCCCTGCCCGCGGGCATGCTCGCCGGTGCCTGCGGCCTCGGTACGGTCGCACTGCTCGATGGCGATGTGACCGATCGGCAGCTCATCGCCGAGAACGGCGAGATCGAGGTGCGCAGGGCGATCCTCGAGCCTGCACTTCTTGAGCAACACGCGGCCGAGCCCGAACGCGAACGCTGGTGGCGCGAACGCATCGCTCGCTGCCACCGGCTGCTCGCGAACAGTTAGACCCGCGCCCCCGCGAGGCGCGCACCCTCGCCGAGCGACTCGAGTTTCGCCCACGCGATGTCGGGGTGCACTCGCCCGCCGAGGCCGCAGTCGGTCGAGGCGATCACGCGCTCGGGCCCGACGATCTTCGCGAAGCGCTCGATGCGCTGGGCGACGAGCTCGGGGTGCTCGACCAGGTTGGTCGAGTGGCCGACGACGCCTGGCACCAGCACGAGATCGTCGGGAATCAGGTGCGCGTGCTCTTGCCAGACGGTCCACTCGTGCTCGTGGCGCGCGTTCGCGGCCTCGAATGAGATCTGGCCGACCTTCGCGCCGAGCACGGTCTTCAGAATGTGCTTCAGCTCGATGTCGGTGGTGTGCGGGCCGTGCCACGATCCCCAGCACAGGTGCAGGCGCACCTGCTCGCGCGGCAGGCCCTCGACTGCGCGGTTGATCGCGTCGATGCGCAGCTGAATGAAGTCGAGGTAGTCGCTCACCGCGGGTTCGGGGTTGATCTGATCCCAGCTCTCGCACAGCGACGGGTCATCGATCTGCAGCACGAGGCCGGCGTCGGTGATGGCGCGGTACTCTTCGGCGAGCGCGTCGCTCCAGGCGAAGAGGTGATCCTCGTCGCTCTGGTAGAACTCGTTCGGAACGCGAGCCGCAGAACCCGGCGCGATCGCGGTAAGAAACCCGGTCGCGCTGTCGCCGAGCGAGGCGCGCAGGTTCGTGACGTCGGCCGTGACGGCCTGCTGCCCGCGGTACGTGAGGGTGTCGACAGTGGTCGGCATACGGCTCGCCCACTTGCTCTGGTGCATGCCCCAGTCGGGGTCGGCATACATGTCGGCGAAGCGGGCGCGGTCGCGGCGATCGGCGAACGAGGTGAGCTCGATATGACCGGGGGTCGAGCGCTTCGGCGCATCGGTGAAGGCGCTACGGCCGGTCAGCGCGAGGCCCGCGACGCGCTGGAACGAGTAGCCCCACCAGGCGCCGTAATCGACGGCATTCGACATCGCCTTGCCGAACTCACCGTCGCCGGGCTGCGTGATGCCCGCGCGCTGCTGCCGCTCGACCACGTCGCGCACTGCCTCGGCGACGAGCGCTTCGTGCTCTGCGCTCGTCTTGAGGGTGAAGCCGTCTTCTTCGAACGCGCGCGCTGCATTTGCCGCGATCAGTGCGTCGGTGCGGGGCAGGCTACCTGCGGTGGTCGTCTCGATGTGTGCCATGGTTTGAGCGTACCTGTTCGAAAAGGATCGCCCGACCCGCGTGACCGTGCGTTACGGGGCGGCGCGCACGCCGCCTCCAGCATGGCGGTGAAACGCAGGCTGGAGCTATGCGTTTCCAGCCCAAGCTCCGGGCTCAACAGTCTTAGGCCAGATAACAAGTTGCTTAGAACTCGCTAGCACAATCGAGACCAGGATCTGCCACGCCTATCAGCGAGTACGCCGAGAATCCTCGCAGCGATATGACTCGGCGCAGCTAACACAAGTGGCTCTAGCGTCACCGGACTCCAGTCATCACACAAAACCAGACTTGCCGAACAAGGAACGGTGGGTTGGCCCCCGTATCGGCCCCGTTCACGGGCCTAGCTTTTGGACCGTAGGGAGATCTTAACGTCGATCATTCCCTAACCTCACTGCACAGAAACAGTAGTTGATTCACCAACTGGGGTAAGAAGTTCGCCGATGAGCCACTCGTACACGGCTTGGCAGAGCTTGCGATACCTCTCAGGGTCCAGCTTCCTCCCACCGGTCTTTTCACCATGAGCGATTGGATTTCGCATCGAGGAGAGATCGTTCAGGCTGTCACGAAGAGCCACCGTGAAAAATATTTCAAACCGCGCTAAATGCTCTTTTCCAAAACGAGCGATTACTTTCTTAAGGGCTTCTGCATTCAAATTGGGTGCCTTTGAAAAGAAAGACTTTGCAAATTCCAGAGCGGGTCCGCTGGACTTTGACTCAAGATATTGCGTTACACATAGGAAAGTTAACTGCTCCAAGAAACCCGCACACCTCAAGCAGAGGTACCTCCGGAGGTCCTCTTGTAGGCGTACTTGATCATCGGGAATGTAGGCGACTGCCGAATGATAGCGTTCAAACTCCGCTTCCAATCTCGACCATAGCTCGTAGGCCTCTTTTGAAGCGATGGGCCTTGCCGTCATGCAATCACACGCCCCGGAACGCAAAATATGCGACCTGAAGTCTTCCGAAAACGCTGTCGCGGTGAGAAGTGCTTCGAGACACCCACTCAATGTACTTGGGGTCAGAGCGCAACTTCTTGATGGCCTCTATTGTTTGTTCCTTAGTGATTTCTACCCCCTCATGCAAAAGACGGATCATCGCTCCAAGCACTGCATCAATATGAGCAGCGTTGAGCCTGCCAGACAGTTTTAGGCCATCGCGACCATTCGCCTCTACGAGCAGTCGGCAAGCTTTCTCGAAAGCCAACCTGATTGTTGATTCTTTGAAATCCGCTAAGTCCCCGTGTTCTTCAAGATACGAGTTGAGGAACTGGGCCATGGGTGGTTTATAGGCTCGAAGCCGACGCTCCTGATTCTCCCAGTTACCCTCCAGGTCCTTAATAACTTCAGACATCGTTAGCGCCCGTAAAACCAGCTCGTGGTCTTTAAGTTTCTTATGCACTTGGCCGAAAAGAATTCGCCAAGAGGGATCATGATTCAAGTCGCGGATAAGCTCCACCAAGGGGCCCCTGTACAGGGCCACTCGGATCTCTTGTGCGGTAAGTGACACCCCGCCACTGTTCAGTCTTCCAAAAAGCCTGTAAACGGCATCACGACCTTCATCTCCAGCAGGCTCAATAACAACAGCCTGGATAAAGGTGTTATTTAACCTACGTTTGGCTTCCGGCGAAAGCGTTGCGTAAGTTGCACCTTGCAGGCTTTCGGCGACGTCTTTTAGAGCGAATTCCCGACCATCCGGATGCGAACCCTCATAGAAATTCTGCAATGTCCCTAAACGCTGCTGCCCATCAAGAACTAAATAGCGCCCATCGGGCTCAACCACGAGAAAGATGCTCGGCACAGGCCAGCCGAGAAGCAAGGACTCAATGAATTTCTCCATCCGAGGAACGGTCCAGACCCGCTGACGCTGAAATCCGCCAACGGCAAGTCCCTCAGCCTCATCTGGATCGAAACGTGGCACCAAGATGTCACCATCATTTAGCCGACGCACCAGTCCGGCAACATCAAAGTCGGCCCCAAAATATGGGAGCGAAGACGGTGCCGTGTCATAGAGGCTGAGGTCATCCGACTCGCTTTCATCATCGACCAATTCGGCCGACTCGTGTACTGATTCAACGAACTCTTCTTGTTCCAACGATTTCTCCGATGCGCCTAACTGGTTCTCCACCGCGTAGAGACAATAAGCATAAGAGTATCCACTCTTGGCGCTGCTTCTGGAGGAGACACCGACCAGTTCCGACTAGAAATGTTCGGCGCATCCGACAGTTGCCGATCCTCATCAATTCACGAGCCCTTCGCGACGTGAAAACCAAAGCCGAGGATCGCCCCCAACTCAAGCCATACGAAGCAGCCGGTACCCGTTGCCCTGAGAAGGACAGGCTCCCAAGGCTCCACTAACTTATTTTTTGCCTTTGAGTGAGAAAGAAGTCATGCCTCTGATGGTCTTGTTGCCCAACAAAACCACGGAATTCACCGAGCTTGAAGCGTATTTGACCTGCCTCATCTACTACTTCTTGAAGATCAAAGTCGTGCTTAAGCGCTGTCAGATACTGCTGCACTCTGGCTTCGCTGTCTTTGTTGTGCTCTTTGACAAGGTCTGCGAGAGTGAGCCCCTCTTCACTGCGAGAAAGCGCCCGATAGATCGGGTCATGCAAACTCGCCGAATGCGCAAGGTCAGTACGAGGCTCTCCCTGGTGCAGCAATGCCGAGAGAATACGCTCACCGATTGCTTTGGCTACCGGTGGCGGGAACGCATTTCCTACCTGGCGGTACTGCGCAGTCTTTTTGCCAGAGAACTCCCACCCATCCTCTGCACCCCAGCCCTGAACTCGGGCAACCATTTCGACCGTAAGACGCGGAGGTTTCACGAGTGCTGACGGAGCATCTGGCCCGGGCGCTTCTTCAACGACGCCCTTTCCGTCAACAAATAGCTTTGCCCACGCCGCCTTGGCCCGAGTCGGGCCAAGGTCAGCACCGCCGTGTTTCTTGCTACCCCCAACGATTGTGGGCCCAACACCACTTGCAAGTGCACGCCACTCCTCGGCGTGCTTCCATCCATTTGCACTCATCAGATCGAATAGCGCCTCACCTATGCTGACATGCTCACTAACCGTGGGTTCTGGCCAACGGAAGTATTGCTGATCTTCGAACCGCATCGCCACAAGCACAAAACGAGGCCGAAGTTGAGGGACCCCGAAGTCTGCGGACGTGAGGAGTTTCCATTCGCCGACATAGCCAAACTCAAAGAGTCGGTCCAACACCCGCTGTCGATATCCGGAGAAACGAGGGCCGGCAAGACCTCTGACGTTTTCGAGCATGACAGCTCTGGGCTCCAGGACGCCGACCTGCTCAATGGCCCAGGCAAATAGATCACGCTCGTCCGAGGAGCCTAGTTGCTTGCCGGCTGCCGAGAAAGGCGGACAAGGCACTCCGCCGGCTAGAAGAGTGACACCTTTGTAATCTGATGGCTTCCAGACGTAAGGATCTGCGGCGTCTCCGATAGCTACTTTCACACCCAAGTTGGTTCGCAAAGTCTCCGCCGCGCGCTCATCAATTTCAACCGCGAGCGAGTGTCTGAACCCGGCCTGATGCAAACCCAACGATTGTCCGCCAGCTCCCGCACAAACTTCAAGGACCGAAAAATCCATAAGAACACCTCCTGGGAGAAACGTAGCTCCGACCACTGACATTCTCGCATTGCGTAGGTAGTTACACTTCAAGACATGACCGAGGATGAAGAAGCCCGCAGAGTTGCAAGCCGCTATCTCGCGGTTGACCCTACCGGTGAGCGAACCGGCAGGGTTATTCGCCACACATTCGACCAGATCTACGACGGACGTCACACTGGGCGCTACAGGCTAGACCAACTAAGCAAAACCGAGAAGACACACATCGGGTCACTTATTGAGATCAACCTTCGCCGAGAATTTGATGATCTCTTCTCAGATGGAGCGGTTCTGGATTTCTCTGTCGATGGCGTTGAGATTGATTGCAAGTATTCAAAGGATTTTGGTGGATGGATGATCCCACCCGAGGCTTGGAACAAATTGCTTCTGGTCTGCACGGCTGACGATGCAAAGTCTGAGTGGAGCATTGGCGTTGTTCGCGCCACCGAGGCTCGAATGAACCTGGGCAATAACCGCGATGCAAAACGTACCCTCAGGCGAGCAATCATGAGTGATGTCACTTGGATCCATGCAGGTGCCGATTTACCCGAAAACATTTTGCTACATATTGACCGTGAGCTCGCGGACCAGATTCTTTCCCATCGCAGCGGGCAGAAACGCATCAATGATCTTCTGCGCAACGTGACTGGTCGTCCCATCGGAAGAGGCACGATCGCAACCGTTGCGCAACAAGACGATCCGATGAAGCGGCTTCGCACGAATGGAGGCGCGAGCTCCCACCTCGCAAGTGAGGGCATACTCGTAGTAGGCGGCACCTATGAATCTCACCGCACCATCGCCAGAGATCTCGGCGCGCTCGTTCCAACTAGAAGCGAAACTATTTCGCTGCCGGTTGTGCCCGCAGATGCAAGCGAACCTGACACGGTGCTTCTAGCGGGGCAATACTGGCGACTCGCTCACCCGGATGAGCCGAGGACAGTCCCGGCGCCGATCCTGCCAACTACAACGAAAAAGTAGCCTAACCCTTCAGCCCGTCAAAGTCGTCGTCGCGCCACTCGGTAGCGATTCTCTCGCCCGCGTCGAACGCGACCACCTCGCGCTGCCGCAGCTCGACCCGGCGAATCTTGCCCGAGGCAGTCTTCGGAAGTTCGAAGAACTCGATGCGGCGCACCCGCATGTAGGCGGGCATTGCCCCGCGCGCGAACGCGAGCAGCTCGCGAGCGGTGCCTGCATCGGCAGCGGTGCCTGCGGCGAGCGCCACGTATGCCTTCGTCACGTTGAGGCGGGTCTCGTCGGGCGCCCCGATCACCGCGGCCTCTGCCACGAGCGGGTGCTCGAGCAGCGCACTCTCGACTTCGAACGGTGACACCTTGAAGTCGCTCGACTTGAAGATGTCATCGGTGCGGCCGACGAAAGTCAGCACCCCGTCAGCGTCGCGCTGCGCGACGTCGCCCGTGTGAAAGTAGCCACCGCGCATCGCGTTCTCGGTCGCGTCGACGTTGCCGAAGTAGCCGGGCATCAGGTTGGCCGGCTTGCCAGCGCCAGCACCAGCGACTCCGAGCGGCAAACAAATCTCGCCCTCGTCGGCGAGTTCACCCGTCAGCGGGTCGACCAGCACCGCGTCGACCCCAGGCAACGGTCGCCCCATCGCGCCGGGCACCACGGCCTCGCCCGGCATTGTGCCGATGAGCGCCGTGGTCTCGGTCTGCCCGTATCCGTCGCGAATCTCTATGCCCCACCACTCCCTGATGCGGGCGATCACCTCGGGATTGAGGGGTTCGCCAGCCGAGAGCAACTCGCGCAGCGCCCCGGGCTTGCGGTCTAGCTGGTGCTGAATCAGCATGCGCCACACCGTCGGCGGCGCGCAGAACGTGTTGACCCCCGCGCGATCGAGCTCGCTCACGAAATGGGCGGCATCGAAGCGCGCGTAGTTCAGCACAAAGATGGTCGCGCCGACGTTCCACGGCGAGAAAAAGCTCGACCACGCGTGCTTGCCCCAGCCGGGGGCACTGACGACCGAGTGCACGTCACCCGGTCGCACACCGATCCACGCCATCGTGCTGAGGTGCCCCAGCGGGTAGCTCGTGTGCGAGTGCTCGACGATCTTCGGCAGGCTCGTGGTGCCCGAGGTGAAGTAGATCAGCGAAGTATCGTCACTTTTCGTGCGCTTCGGCACGCTCGCTACCGACGAGGATCGCGCTTCGCCGAAATCGAGCCAGTCGTAGAGCGCGGCGCGCTGATCCCGCGCTGCTGCGTCGAACCCGACCACGACGCCGCGGTACGAACCCGGAACCTGCGCGAACTTTACGGCGTCATCGGGAGCCGCGAACACCCACTTCACTCGGCCACGGTCGACGCGGTCGACGAGTTCGGCCGCACCGAGCACCACCGAAGTCGGCAGAATCACGACGCCGATCTTGAGAGCGGCGAGCATGATCTCCCACAGCTCGTAGCGGTTGCCGAGCATCAGCATCGCGACATCGCCCTTGCGGGCGCCCTGGGCGAGCATCCAGTGCGCCACCTGGTCGCTGCGGCGCTTCATCTCGGCGAAGCTGCGCTTGATCTCTGTGCCATCGGCCTCGGCGATCCAGAGCGCAGTGGCGTCGTTGCCCGCTGCGATCACGTCGAACACGTCGTGCGCCCAGTTGAAGTCGGGGCCCACATCGGGCCACGTGAACTCGGCTCTCGCGCGCGCTGGATCGGCCGCGAGATCGAGCAGCCGGTCGCGTGCGGCGAAGAATGCGGTGCTAGCTGCGTTATCAGCGGTGCTCGGCGAAGTCATGCCGTCAATTCTCTCACCTTGGCACGGGGTGGGCGATCCCCTGCCCTTGCCCGAAGCTACGAGCTGAAGACGGTGTGCAGCTGGTGATCGCTGACCTTTTCGCGGCCGCCGAGGCCCGCGATCTCGAACAGCACCGACGTGCCGCACACCGGGTAGCCGAGGTGCTCGAGCATCTCGAGCGTCGCCGCGACGGTGCCGCCGGTGGCGAGCACATCGTCGATCACGAGCACGCGCGTGCCCGGCTCGAGGTCGGCGTGCATCTCGATGGTCGCGGTGCCGTACTCGAGCGAGTAGTCGATGCTCATCGCGGGCTGCGGCAGCTTGCCCGCCTTGCGCACGGGCACGAGACCCGTTCCAGAGGCGTAGGCAGCGGCACTCGCCAGCAGAAACCCGCGCGCCTCAAGACCCGCGACCACATCGAACTGGCCCTCGAACGGGGCGATCAGCGCATCGATCGTGGCTTTGTAGGCCTCACCATCGGCGAGCAACGGGGTGATATCGCGAAAGAGGATGCCGGGGTTCGGGTAGTCCGGAATCTCGCGAATCAGGGTCTCAGCGCGGGCAAGGGCGGGGGTGAGCGTGTTGCTTTGCACCATGCAAGATTACCCTGTCGAGACTCGCCGCCACGCGGGAAGCCACGGGCTCGATTTTTGTTTCTCAGGGTTATCGGGTAAAGTTTCTCAGGTTGAGAGATCAACACTGCGCCCTTAGCTCAGCTGGATAGAGCGTCTGACTACGGATCAGAAGGCCAGGGGTTCGAATCCCTTAGGGCGCACTTCAAGAAATACCCGATCAGATTATGAATCTGATCGGGTATTTTCGTTTACGGTGGCTTGCGGGTGGATCCGCACCACGATCAGGCGCCTGGCAATCGGGCCTCCGATCGCCTAGCCGCGGTTCCAGAGCCCCGCATAGTCGTGCCCGAGCTCGACTACGAGCCGCCGCAGCGCAGGCAGCGACAAGCCGATGACGCAGCTCGGCGCCCCTTCGATGCGCTCGATGAACGCCCCGGCGAGGCCATCGATCGCGAAACCACCCGCGAGCTCGAGCGGCTCGCCCGTGGCGACGTATGCCTCGAGTTCGGCGTCGCTCACGTCTGCCGCCATCGTCACCACCGCGGTGTCGACCGAGCCGCGCGCGCCCCGTACCGAACCCCCGGTGTGGTCGATCAGCCAGTGGCCCGAGTGCAGCACGCCAGTGCGGCCGCGATGCTGTTTCGCCCTGGCGAGCGCGATCGAAGGCTCATGCGGCTTGCCGAGAATCTCGCCATCGAGCAGAAACGCCGAGTCTCCGCCGAGCACCAGGCCGTCGATCTCGCCCGTGCCCGCAGAGCCGTGCCTGCGCACGACGTCTTCAGCTTTGAGGCGACCCAGGTACTCGGTCAGCTCGGGGGCGGTCAGCGCCCGCCCGATCGCGGCCTCACGTGCGGCGACTTCCGCCTCCTCGTCGACCTCGGGCGAGAAGCACACGGGGTCGATTCCGGCGGCGCGCAGCACCGCGAGCCGGGCGGGTGAGGTGGAGGCGAGATAGAGGCGCATGCCCACAAGCCTATGCGCCGTCAGTGGCGTGGGCGATCCTCGTCGCGGCGAATAACGCGCGTGGTTACGGGGTGCGCCGACGCAACGTAAACGAGGCGAGCACTAGGGCCGCGACCGTCACTGCGACGATCAGGATCTGCGGAAACACGAACACCGGCATGAACCGCACCGCCTGAAACTCGGTGCGCGCAAAAGCGCTCGCGAAGAGCCCGAGCCCCGTGCCGAGCAGCGTGACGCCGCCCGCCGCGAGCTCTTCGAACAGTTGCCACAGCTCGGCCCGCAGCACGGGGTCGAGCCCGACCTTCGGCTCGTCGAGCACCCTCAGACTGCCGCCCACCCCGGCCTCAGCAAAAAACCCGACGAGGCAGACTCAGACAGCTTTGGCGACCCCAAGCGGTTTCGGTTCTTCGCGACCCCGGTCCATGGCATCCCGCCACCGCTTGCCAATGCCCTCGGTGAGACGCTTCCAGCTTCGATCGCGAATGAAGATCGAGTCGATCGCGATCAACGTGAGCGAGAACCACGGCAGGCCCATGAGCACGCCGATCATCATGTGAAAGCCGAGAATGCCGAAGAGGGCGAGCAGCCTGGTCGGGCGCGATAGCAGCGCGAGCAAGAAGGCACCCTGCAGCAGGATGGAACCCCAGGTGCCGATGGCGACCATAGGCCCCCACGCAGTGATCAGGTCGCTGAGCACCGGCCACGTGCCAAAGCGGGTCGTTTGCAGCGGGTCGTACACGGCGTAGCCGTGCGCCCACGGGTTGCCCTGGGCCTTGTAGAGCCCGCCCGAGCCATAGACGAAAGCGACCTGCGCAGTGAGGGCGATGAGTGCGAGATTGTGCAGTACGGTGCCGATATGCCGCGGCGAACTGCCCTCGTCGAACCACTCCCTCTTCGCACGTGGACGCGCGTCGAGCGACCAGCGGGCGGCGGGGTCGGCGAAGAACATGATGATGAGCGCGATGCGAAACATGTTGTCGCCCTGGTCGCCGACCATGTCGTTCATCTCGATAAAACTCACCCACATCACAAAGAACAGCGGGTGCACGATGCGAAAACGCCAACCGAGGGTGAATAGCGCGGCAAGCAGAATGAGCACGATGTAGAGCGCCGTGAAGGCAACGTCGTTCGCGGCTACAGCGTGAAACGCGCTGAAGATCCAGATCTTCGGAAAATCGCTGAGCGGCTCTGCGAGCTCTCCGTTCCAGGCCGAGCCCGAGCCAAAGGTATAGAGCCTGGTGCTGAAGTTCGAGAGCAATAGGCCGATCGCGGTGAGGCCGAAGATGATGCGGGTCACGGCGAGCCCGTAGAGCGCCTTCTTGCTGCTGAAGAGCCACCCTTCGAACCATGCGATCGCGTTGCCAACGCCGTTCATCGCCGCCATCCAGGTCGCCGAGATGAGGCTTCCGATGAACGCGCCGAATCGCGCCACGGGGGTCTGCGTCTGCTCACTCATTTCGTGATCCTCTCGAACTGGCCGCGAAACACGTCGCCGAAGTTGCCTTCGTTCTGACCTTCTTCAACGACGAGGCCTCGCCACCCTGACAGCACGGTCATTGGTTCTGGCCGCTGGGCATTGGGGTTGTGGCGTTGCGCAAAAGGAATGATGTTCTGCCGGCTCACCCGGTACTGCACCTTCTGCACGCTCTCACCCCAGATCGCCTTCGCGACCTGCGTCGCGTACGCCGTGCTGCGGTGTTCTTCGCGCATCAGTTCGTCGATGTTGGCTTCGCGAGTTTCGGCAGAGGATCCGCTCTCACTTTTCTGGTTCTCAAGTGCGGCGCGCAGGCCGACCTCCCAGTTCTCGACCGCGAAGTCACCCGAGATGACTGAGCGGTCAACCTCTTCCATGCTGTCGAAGGCTCCCTTATAGCTCGACGCGACCTCACTCGATTGAATGCCCGCACGGGGTGGCGTCAAGTTGTATTGAATCATCGAGAGCTCGACGTCGGTTGCGCTCACCCAGCCGGTCTCACTGCCGTCGTCGAGGGTCGCGCGCACGTTGAAGTGGTAGTCGCCGTTGATGGGCTCGGGCGCGAACACGCTCCACGATTGGCCGAAGAGGGGGATCATGTAGTTGGTGAGCATCTCGCCAGGCACCACCTCGCGGGCGTTCTGCGAGTAGGGTGCGATCCACAGAAATGAAGCGAACACATGCCAACCGGTGAACAGCACAGCAATGAGCGCAACTACCCGCACCCAAACCTTGGGTTTGGCGGCCGCCGCAGACCGCGGTTCCGGCTCTTCAACCGCGACAGGCGGTTCGACCTTGCGATCGCTCGCCGGCGTGTTTGCGCTCTTCTTCGCTGACGATGGTGTGCTCAAGCCGACCCCCAAGTCGCTCAATTGCGTTGCCTCGCTCTCTGAGCGAACGGCGAAGCTACCAGTTTCAGTGACTCATACTCTATGGCCAAGTGACACGGCTGCCGTACATCACGTGCGGCCGGACCGATGAGCAGCAGCACGAGGCCGGCGGCCGTGATCCCACCGATCGCGGCACCCGTGTTCACGAGCTTCTGGCCGCCGCTCGCGTTCGCGACGCCCTGCGATGCCTCCTGGGCCGCAGCGCTGCTGTTCACCGTCGAGTCGCACCTCGCCTCAGCCCGAGCGAAGCTCGGAGCCGCCAACCGCTCAGAGCTCGGCTCTCGTCTGCAAGACCTCGGATACCTGCCCGACTAAGCCCACCCCCCGGATTGAGCTCACCGCGCGGTGAGAGAATGGTCATCATGACTGCTTCTTCTGCGCCTACCCTGCAGCCCGGTGACCTGATCGAACTCGACGTGACCGGCATCGCGCACGGTGGCGTCTGCGTCGCCCGCCACGAGGGGCGCGTCGTCTTCGTCGCAGACGCGATTCCCGGCGAGCGGGTGCTGGCCCGAGTTTCTGAGGCACGCAAGAAGTCATTCGCTCGCGCCACGACCGTTTCGGTGTTGCAGGCATCAGAGGATCGCCGCCCGCACATCTGGCCAGAGGCGGCCATCGAGCGCGACCCAGACGAGCGAGCTGGCGGTGCCGAGTTCGGGCACATCGCGCTCGAACGCCAGCGCGCCCTCAAGGCCGACGTGCTGACCGATTCGTTGCGCCGCTTCGGCGGGCTCGACGACGAAGCGCTTGCGCGAGTCACCGGCGGGGCCGGCCTGAGCGTCGAGGCCGCTCCAGGCGACGACGAGGTCAACGGTCTCGGCTGGCGCACCCGCGTGCGCCTGCACGTCGACCCCGAGAGCGGTCTCGTCGGGCCGTATGCTGCCCGCAGTCGCAATGTGATCGAGGTCGAGTCGCTGCCGCTCGCTACCGAAGCGGTCAGCTTTATCGCGCCGCTCGAAGACAGCATGCCAGACCTCGAGACCGTCGACCTGATAGCCCCGAGCGCCGACGACCCGCGCATGCTGGTGTCATACCCCGGCGAACGCGCCCGAGCCGGCGAGAACGACGCCGTGCGAGAGTCGGTCGGCGGCCGCGAGTTTCTCGTGCGTGCCGGAGGGTTCTGGCAGGTGCACCGCGAGGCCCCGAACACGCTGTTCGAAGCCGTGCGCGATGCGATCCTCGCCCTGATCGATGCCGGCCGCTTTGACGCCACCGCGACGAACCTCGACCTCTACGGTGGCGCCGGCCTGCTCGCCGCCGCAATGGCAGAGGCCGCAGGGCCGTTGCTCAAGGTGACGACGGTCGAGGCTGACGCGGGCGCAACCGACGACGCAGCTGAGAACCTCTCTGAGCTGGTCGGCGCGCTGGCTCTCACGTCGCGGGTCGACCGCTACCTCGCAGACCTGCTGAGGGCTTCGGCGCCGGTGCGCGAGCGTCTGACGCGCGCGACCGTCGTGCTCGATCCGCCCCGCTCGGGTGCCGGCGGTGAGGTCTGCGCTCAGCTCGGCGAGCTGCGCCCCGCGAACCTCGTCTACGTAGCCTGCGATCCGGTTGCCCTGGCCCGCGACACGAAAACGCTGCGTGACCTCGGCTACGAACTCGATTCGCTGCGCGCGTTCGACCTTTTTCCGCACACGCACCACCTCGAGGCGCTCGCGGTGTTCAGGCGTGTCGACTGACGCCCGGTTCTCGTCGCCTACCGGCTGAGCGGGTGCTCGACCATCGCGAGCTCTTCTGCAGCGTCGAGCAACTCGTCTTCTGAGGGGCGAGGATCGCGCCCTGCCACGACAGAGAAAATGAGTGCCGCGATGATGCCCGCGAACGCGATGATTCCGAACGGGTTGCACAGCGCAATCGACATGCTGAGCTGACTCTCGCCCGCGAGCAGGCTGAAGATCGAGACGAGCTGGCCGTCGACGACGTCGGGAACAGTGAAGCCGAAGCCGAGTGCGCAGACCCAGGCGACCGCCGTCGCGAGGTAGACCGCGCGCCCGATCGGGCGACCTCGACGCTCGGCAACACGCATGCGTTGTACGGTGGCGAGCTGCAGGATTACGAACGGAATCGCGATCAGTGGCACATACCAGAGGGTGAGCTCTCCCCCGATCCCGAAGGCCCAACGGCCCACACCCATCCATGCAGAGAGGGCAATTCCGACGACACAAAGAAGCAGATTTCGCACTGGCACAAAGTTAATGGTAGTCTTCTACGGTTGCCACCGCACAGTTCGGCTGAGAAGTGGCAGCGCGCCCCGATAGCTCAGTGGTAGAGCACTTCCATGGTAAGGAAGGGGTCGCCAGTTCAATCCTGGCTCGGGGCTCTGACTCTGCTGGTCTTCGGATCAGAGTTTGGCTGAGTAGCTCAGCTGGTTAGAGCGCACGACTCATAATCGTGAGGTCGCGGGATCGAGCCCCGCCTCAGCTACCGGAGTCACACAAAACCCCTGCAGACGCGGGGGTTTTGTTGCATGTGGAGGTCCCGCACCTTTGGGGTCCACCCCGTTCCTATAGCGGAAGGTCGATCCGGGAGTCGGCTGCGCCTGCAACTTCTAGCGTCGCGTCCGTTGTTCCCATGGGCAGCTCGCCCGTTTCGGCGGAACAGCACAGATCCTCTCGACCCGACGTCTCATTCGTCAACCACATCTGGCAACGATCTAGCCTGATTGATGATGGCAGCAGGCACCTCACATGCAGATGCACGCATATCGCGGTCGATAGCGTTGGGTACAGCGATCGGCACTTGCCAGTAGCTTCACCAGGACGGCTTCAGCACAGTCCACCACGGAAGCAGGTGCCGCACATGTCGGCTACTCTCACTCCCCAGCTCAGCGGTCCCGGCCCATTGATCCCAACGAGAGCGAGAGCCGAAGATTTTCCATCGATCGGCATGACCTATCGCAGCGTCTCGCAGGTCGTTCGCGAATCCGGGCTGCTGCGACGGGCCTACTGCTTCTATATCTCAGTTGCCGCGCTTATCGCCGTGGCTCTCGGCGGGGCCATCACCGGGTTCATTCTTCTCGGCGAGAGCTGGTTTCAGCTGCTCATCGCTGCCGCGCTCGGTCTTATCTTCACGCAGATCGCGTTTCTCGCCCACGAAGCTGCGCACCGCCAGATTCTGGCTCTCGGGCCCGCAAACGACCGACTCGCGCGCATTCTTGCTGGCGCCATCGGCATGAGCTACTCATGGTGGGATTCTAAGCACAGTCGGCACCACTCGAACCCGAATCGGGTCGGCAAGGATCCCGATATCGAGGTCGACACCATCTCATTCCTTGAAGAAGACGCGGTTCAGGCGCGAGGGCTCAGGCGGCTCCTCACGAAGAAGCAGGGCTACCTCTTCTTTCCGCTGCTCACGCTCGAGGGGTTGAATCTTCACGCCCAGAGCTTTCGCTACCTGCTCGGCAAGGAGCCGGTGAAAGGTCGCTGGCTTGAGCTCGCGATCATTCTCACGCGCTTCGCCCTGCTCTTGGTGCCGATCTTCTGGCTGCTTCCGATCGGCATGGCCTTCGCCTTCGTGGGCGTGCAGCTCGCAGTTTTCGGCGTCTACATGGGGGCATCGTTCGCACCGAATCACAAGGGCATGCCCGTCATCGCTCACGACGCGAAGCTCGACTTCTTCACGAAGCAGGTGCGCACCTCCCGCAACATACGCGGGGGCTGGTGGGCGACGGCACTCATGGGCGGGCTCAACTATCAGGTTGAGCACCACCTGTTTCCGAGCATGCCACGCCCGTTTCTCGCAAAAGCTAGGGTCATCGTTCGAGAGCGCTGCGAGCAGCTTGAAGTTCCGTACACCGAAACTTCGCTCCTTCGCTCTTACGCAATCGTGATCGAATACCTCAACCGCGTGGGGCTCGCGGCACGTGATCCATTCGACTGCCCGATCGCAGCTCAGTACGGGCGCCGGTAACGGAGATCGCGCGGTGGCGGCTACGCCCGAGCACTAACGCGGCAGCGACCAACGCCAGGCCCCACCATTGCGAAGACGCGAGCGACTCTGCCGCGAGCAACACGCCCAACAAGACACCCGTTACGGGGTTGAGCAGGCCGATGATGCCGACCGTGCCCGCCGGGAGATGCCTGAGCCCCGCAAACCAGCAGAGAAACGCAATCGCGGTTGCTACGAGCGAGATTGCCCCGTACGCGAGCACATTGGTCGAGGTCATCGCGGGCGGCGCCCCCTCGACCACGATTGCCGCCACGAGCAGCATCAGCCCTCCCGCCACCAGCTGCCAAGAGGTGGTTGCGACGAGCGGCAAGTCGTCTCTCCATTTCGTTGCGAGGATCGCTCCGAGCGATGAGAGCAACAACGCCATGAGCGAGATCGCCACCCCCAGCGGGTCGATTCGGCTCGCGCCGAGCCCGACCAGCAGACCGACACCGACCACGCCGAGCACGGCACCAATCAGCATGTATGCTGTTGACCGCTGTCGGAGCAGCGGTATGGCCAGCATCGAAAGCGCAACCGGGGCAAGTGCCATCACCGAGGCCGCAACCGAGGTCGGCAACAGTTGAGCGGCGAGATACACGAGCACGAAGAACGCGCCGAAGTTGAGCAAGCCAAGCACGAGCGACCTCCACCACCACGACCCGCTCGGTAGACGCCTTGCAACCGCCAAAAGGATCACCCCGGCGGGCAGCGCCCGCAGCGCGGCACTCCACAGCGGCGCGCCGTCCGGTAGAAAGTGCCGGGTGACAAAGTACGTTGCACCCCAGCTGACCGGCGCGATCGCACAGATCAGCACCCATCTCCACTTAGCTTCCATGGAAGACATAATAACTTCCACGGAAGAGATATGCTATTCGCATGTCCCAAAATCAGGATCATGTCGACCGAGTGCAGGCGCAGTGGCGTGCCGAACGGCCAGAGATCGACACGTCACCCATGGGCGTCATCGCGCGCCTGCACCGCATCGCCGATGCGCTGCGCGGTGAGCTCTTAACGCTCTACCGCGAGCATGGCCTCGGCGAGGGCGAGTTCGATATTCTCGCCACCCTGCGCCGTTCTGGCGCGCCCTTCGAGCTGCCCCCCAGCGAGCTCGCGCAGCAGACGATGGTCACGACGGGCGCAGTCTCGAAGCGCCTCGATCGACTCGAGACCGCAGGGCTCGTCACTCGGCGCGAGAATCTCGAAGACGCCCGAGGCCGAGTTGTCGCGCTCACCCCTCAAGGTCGCGACACGATCAATCGCGCCTACGAGGCCCACATGCAAAACGAGGCCCGCCTGCTTGATCATTTCAGCGCAGCCGAACGAGAGCAGCTGCAAAGCCTACTGCGATCCTGGTCGCTGAAACTGGAGCAGTAGGCGACGATCGGCGACTACTACCCGCGAAGACCGTCGACTCCCGGCGAAGCGAAAAGTCCCGCTGCTTACGCAACGGGACTTTGGCGGAGGATAGGGGATTTGAACCCCTGAGGGTGTGAACCCAACACGCGTTCCAGGCGTGCGCACTAGGCCGCTATGCGAATCCTCCAGTGTCGGCGCGAGGCCAACCGTTCCATCCTACCCTCATGCGGCGGCACAAGCCCGCGCACCGGGGATGCCACCGCCGCATTGCGTACGAGATATGCACAACGTAGGTCAGATTGGCTGAAAATCTCGTACGCAATGCATTTCTCCTACGCAGTGCACGCCGAGACAGACCTACCCGAGCTCGCGATCCCACACCTACATGACGATGAGCGTCTTCGTGCCTGCAACGATCGGCGTCTTACGAATCGCATTCACCACCTGCTGCAGGTGGTCGAGATTGCGCGCTCGAAACCGCACGAGCCCATCGGGGTCACCCGCGATCGTGTGGTACTGCTGCACCTCGGGCACGCGCTCTGCGATCTCTTCGAACTCGTTCGCGCCAACCCCGCTGCGCAGTCGAATCTCGGTGAACGCGACCAGCTCGCCCGACGATGCGTCGTCGACGCGGGCTCTCTCAGGGAGCACTTGATGTCGCGCTCGGCTACGCGAAGAATCGCGAGACCTTCGAACGGCCCATCATTCAGCACCAGGGCATCGGTTTCATGCTCGCCGATATGGAGTCGACCATTGTGTCGTCGCGCGCGACCCTGCTCTCGGCTGCGCGGCTCAAGGATCTCGGCCTGCCCTACGCGAAAGAAGCCTCGATTGCGAAGCTCATCGCGACCGACGGGGCGATGCGGGTCACCACCGACGCCGTGCAGGTGCTCGGCGGCGCCGGCTACACCCGTGACTTTCCTGTCGAGCGCTTCATGCGCGAGGCGAAGATCATGCAGATTTTCGAGGGCACGAACCAGATTCAGCGAGTCGTGATCTCGCGGCACCTGGAACGCCCGGGTGCCGGGGCAATAGTCTCGAAGCAGCCGGTGCTGGCCTAACCACCGCACTCGCACACACTCTAAAGAAGGAGCAGATCGATGCAGATCACCGATACCACGGCAATTGTGACGGGCGCGGCTTCTGGCCTCGGAGCCGCCACCGCGGCACGCCTCGCCTCGCTCGGCGCCAGAGTGGTCGGCTTCGACCTCGAGCAGTCGATCGCCTCGGCACCTTCGGTCGATGGCGTAAGTTACGTTGCCGTCGACGTGACCGACCCCGAGGCGGTCACGCGGGGCGTCGATGCAGCTATCGCTATCGCGAGCGACGAGGATCGCCCGCTGCGCATCGTGATCAACTGTGCGGGCATTGCTCCTTCTGCCCGCATCGTGTCGCGCAAGGGCGTGCATGATCCTCGCCTCTTCGCGAAGGTCGTCGACATCAATCTCAACGGCACGTTCAACGTGCTCGCGCTTGCCGCCGAGCGCATGGCCGCGAATGAGCCCGACGCACAGGGTCAGCGCGGCGTCATCATCAACACCGCGAGCGTCGCGGGCTATGAGGGGCAGATCGGCCAGGTCGCCTATGCCGCGTCAAAAGGCGGGGTCATCAGCATGACGATCGCAGCGGCGCGCGACCTCGCGCAGCATGGCATTCGCGTCAACACGATCGCCCCGGGTGTGGTCGAGACGCCGATGCTCGCGACCGTGTCAGACGAGTTTCGTGAGGCGCTCGAGGCGAGCGTGCCGTTTCCGAGTCGCCTCGCTCGCCCCGACGAGTACGCCGCGCTCGCGACGTTTCTGATCTCGCACGACTACATGAACGGCGAGGTTGTGCGCATGGATGGCGCGCTGCGCATGGCACCGCGTTGATTCTGGCGCAGCTCGCTGCTGACGCGCCGTACGAGCGCGACGCGGGTGCGGGGTTTGGATCGCGCGCATGGTCGGGTCTGGCGGGAGTGAGCGCAGCTCGCGGATGGATCTGCGCACGATCCGAAACCCCGTGCCCGCCTCAAGGCCCGAACATCAGGCCATAAGGAATCAGCTGACGAGGGCCACCTCGATCGCGGCAAGCAGCGCAGGGTCTTCGGGCGTCACGGTGCTGCGGAAACGTACGAGGTCGCGCGATCCTCGCCCCCCGGCGCTGTCGGCGCTCGAGCTCAGCACGAACTTCTCGAAGTTCCAACGCACGACTCCACCGATGCCGGTATCGTCTTTCGCGCGTTTCAGCTCGCGAAACAAAGGATCGGCACCCCGCCCGTTCACCTTGCCCTTTGCGAGCAGCGGAAAAGTGACGCCGTAGTTCAGCTTGCAGAACTCGCCGATCTCTTCGGCGGTGCCCGGCTCCTGCTTCAAGAACTGGTTGCAGGGCATACCGATCACTGTCAGGCCGCGCGGGCCGTACTCTCGGTGAATCGCCTCAAGCCCCTCGTACTGCGGGGTGAAGCCGCACTTCGAGGCGACGTTTACGATGAGCGCCGCGCCCGGGGCGAGGTCGCCGAAACGTCGAGTCGTGCCGTCGAGCAGTGTTACTTCTGTGTCCCTGATACCCATGCGATCATTCTCGCGTAGAAAACTGCGAGACGCTCGCGAAGTGCCTCAAGATAGTGACATGACCGATTACCAAGCACCCGCCGACCGCGTCGAGATCGGCGCCCGCATCGAAGCGCTCATGCCGCGCGCCCTTGATGAGCTCGCAGAGCTCGTCGCGATCCCCTCAATCGCCGACGGCCGCATCGTCGACCCTGCTGTGCATCGCGGCGCCGCGGAGTGGGTGCGCGAGGCATTTCGCGCCGAAGGTATCCCGGCAGAGCTTGAGCTCACCCCTGACGGCACCTACGCGGTCATTGGGCACCGCCCTGCCCCCGCGGGCGCTCCGACGGTGCTGCTCTATTGCCACTACGACGTGCAGCCGATTCTCGACGAGCACGAGTGGCTGAGCCCGCCGTTCGAGCTGACCGAGCGCGACGGCCGGCTCTATGGCCGCGGTTCCGCCGACTGCAAGGGCAATGTGCTCGCCCACCTGACCGCGCTGCGCGCGCTGCGCGGTCACACGGCCGCCGACGCAGAGGACGCATACGGGGTCGGGCTGATCCTCGTCGCTGAGGGCTCTGAAGAGCAGGGCCGCGCGAGCCTCGACCGCTACGCCCTCGCGAACCCTGAGATCTTCGAAAAGGCCGACGTGATCCTGATTCAAGATTCCGGCAACGCGGCATTCGGCCTGCCTACCCTCTCAGTGAGCCTGCGCGGCGCAGTCGACGTGATCGTGCGGATCGAGGCACTCGAGGCATCGGTGCACTCGGGACAGTTCGGCGGGGCGGCGACCGACCCGCTCGCTGCCCTCGTGAGCATGCTGGCGACGTTGCGTGACAAGCACGGCAACACGACCGTGCCGGGCATTCGAGCCGACCAGGTGTGGCAGGGGCTGCCCTACGGCGAGGCCGAGTACCGCACCGACGCCGGCCTGCTCGAAGGCTCGCATCGCCTCGGCTCGGGTACCGTGGCCGACCATCTGTATGCGCGACCCGTAATCACGATTCTCGGCATCGACGCCCCTCCCGTGGTCGGCGCGGTTGCCGCCGTGCAGGCAAAGGCCGCCGCAAAGCTCAACCTTCGCGTTCCGCCCGGAGAAGACCCGGCGCAAATGCGTGACGCGCTCATCGCGCACCTGCACGCGGTTGCGCCCTGGGGCGTCAAGGTAGAAACCGAGGCAGGTGAGCTCGGCTATCCGTTCATGAGCGATACCTCGAGTCCGGCGTTCAAGCTGCTCGAGCAGGCGCTCACCGATGCCTATGACGGCGTTCAGACCGTCTCGGCGGGAATGGGCGGCTCGATTCCGCTGACCACCACGCTGGCGGGCATCAACCCGACTGCCGACATCGTGCTGCTCGGGGTGCCTGATGCCGAGAGCCGCATTCACTCTACGAACGAGAGCGTGCACCCCGAAGAGATCCGCCGCATCGCACTCGGCGAGGCCCTCTTCTTGCGGCGCCTGGCCGCCGGCGAATAGACACTCGCGAGCCGGGAACTGGCAGATTTTCGGGCGAGGATCGGCCGAACTGCTGGCAGATACTTGGGCAAGGGGCGGCTGCCCCTGTGGCCGCGATGGGGCGAGGATCAGGCACTGATCCTCGCCCCAAATGCTGCTCAGTCTGCGAGCTTGCTGAACAAAATTGCCGCAAAGCTTGCTTTGTAACAGAACGGTAACGCATACTAGAGGGCGTTGTGCCAATTCCGGGCAGCACCCGATCTAAGGAGGACGCCGAGTGAGAGTACCCGCGAAGGCTTTCATAGTCACGCTTGTCTCACTGGTGACCCTGGCATTCGGAATCGCCCCCGCAGCGGCCCTGCCGCAGGGCGAACCCCTCTACGAAGAGGCCGCCGCAGTGCAGCCAGCGGCCCCCGCCGCGCAGACCTTCAGCACCGAGGCAAACTCACTCGAGACCGAGTCTCTCGACACGCTGCTGCAGCAGAGCGAGTTCGGCAACAACCCCCACAACTTCAACGTCGAGGCAGCCATCGCAGCCGCGCGCAGCGAGATCGGCACGAGCCGCCCCACCGGGTGGAGCGCACCCGGCGAGTGCATCATGTCGGTGATTCGCTGGGTCGAGGGCGCAGGCGGGGCCAACTGGGTAGGCGGCGGCGACCCCGTCAGCAACTACACCGGCGCGACCCGCCTCACGATCGACTACGCCCAGCCCGGCGACATCGTGCAGTACGAAAACATCGACTACCCGACCTCGTGGGTGTCGGGCGTGCACACCCTGCTCATCGTCGGAGTCAACGGTGACGGCACCTTCGATATCGTGCAGTCGAACATTCCAGGCGGCAGCGGTCTCGTGACCGAGGTCACCGACTGGGTGCCCGCTCCCCCCGCAGGCTTCCAGGCCGTCGTCTGGCGCTTCTAAGCGCCGGGGCAAGATAGCGCGAAAGCAAGGCAGCGCGGCAGCGCCTAGACATAGAAGCACTGGGCGCCGCAGTCAGCGCGCGATCGCCCGCTCGTAAATCTCGACGAGCCTGCGTGTTTGGGCACTCTGCAAGAACATGCTGGTCTGATTCGAATCGACGCGCAACGATCCAGGCGCACTCTGCAGCTGAGCCACCGCATCGCGCAGCGTTGACGCGAGCGCCTCGACGCTCTCGTCGGGCACAAGCCAGGCAGGCGTCACGGCCGCGTCGTCGGAGATTGCCTCGTCGCAGAAGATCGTTGGCGTGCCGAGGGCGGCAGCCTCGAACGGAGTGAGCCCCTGAGTCTCGAAGCCCACCGAGGTCTGGACGAGCGCGTCGGCCTCTCGGAGCGCCGCGAGCGCCGCCTCGTGCGACACCGGACCCACCACGCGAACTCGGTCTTCAAGGCCGTGGGCGGCGATGCGCGCGTTCACCTGCTCGAGCAGCAGGCCAGCGCCGTAGAGGCGCACGTCGGCGTCGATGCCCGAGAGCGCGATCGCCTCGACGAACTCGAGCACCCGCTTCTCGTGACTCATCCGCCCGAGCCAGAGGAGCAGCGGCCGGGTACGCGGGGCGCGGGGCGATTCACGAACCACTGAGATGAGCGAGTCGTCTACCCCGCCACGCACCGCATACGCCTGACCCGCAACGCCCCGCGACTCGAGCTGGTTCGCGAAGTGGCGCGAGGGCGCGAGCACAGCATCGGCCTCAGCGGCGAGCTCTGCGAGGTATCGCCAGGCGCCCTTCGCGCTCGCAGAAACGCTGCCTCGCACGCGCCCGAGCGAGAGCATGCGCCAGCCGCGCAGCGCAAGAAACACCAGCGGGGCGAACCGAGTGACGGCGCGCGTGCCCTGGTCGACGTTGTTGTGCATCGTGAATATCAGAGGCACACGCAGGCCGCGCGCCGCACGAATGCCGATCATCGCACCCCAAAAGTCGCCCTGCACGTGCACCAGGTCGACCGGCGGCAGGCCGTGCAGCGCCTCCGCGAGCGCGCGGTCAGTGCGTCGCGTCGGCCAGCTCAGACCATACTCCCTGTCTGCCGTGATCGGCCTCGAGGGCAGCTCGATGTAGGCCTCGCGATCCTCGTCAGCTACCCGATACCCGCGACGGTGCAGGGCAGGGGCCGCGATGCTCACCCTGTGACCAAGTTGCTCGAGCGAGGCGCGCTGGGTACGAATCGCCACCTGTGCGCCGCCGAGCGAGTCGGGGTGCTGATCGGTGACGACGAGAATGTGCACGCGACCCGCCTATTTCGCGGGAGTTTCGCCGCGGTACAGCGCCTCGAAGGTGTCAAGGGTGCGATCAAGGTCGTGCACCTTCACCGCTTCGAGCGAGTGCTGCTGCATCGCCGAGTACTGCTCGCGCGTCGCGGTGAGCACCTGCGTGATGCGATCGGCAAGCTCACGATCGTTGCCCGGCTGAAATAGGTACCCGTTCTCGCCGTGATGCACGAGGTGCGGCAGAGCCATTGCATCGGCGGCGAGGATCGGCAGGCCGCTTGCCATCGCCTCCATGGTGGCAATCGACTGCAGCTCCGCGATCGACGCGATCACGAAGGCGGTGGCGCCGGTGAGGTGCGCGCGCAGTTGCTCGTCGCTGACGCGGCCGGTAAACGTCACCCGGTCGGCGACGCCGAGCTCGCGCGCGAGCTTCTCGAGATTCTTGCGCTGGTCGCCGTCGCCCACGATGGTGAAGGTGGCGTCGAGCGCTGGGTCGAGCCGCGTCAACGCGCGAAGAATGACGTCGATCTCTTTTTCGAGCGTGACCCGGCCCACGAACACCAGCTTGTTGTGTTCTCTGGGGGTGAGATCTGCGGTGTAATCGGCTGCGCGCAGGCCGCAACTCACGGGCAGCACCCCGCGGCGCGTGGTGTTGCGCTCGAGAAAATCTGCAGCACGACGAGTGGGGGTCGTGACCGCGCTCGCCTTGCGAATCACGCGATCCGCCTCGCGCCAGCCCCAGCGCACGAACAGTCGCTTCGCGCGCTCTGGCAGCAGCGTGAAGTCGAGCACGTTCTCGGGCATGATGTGGTTGGTCGCGATGATGCGAATGCGACGACGGGCACCCTCGGCGGCGAGCCCACGGCCAATGATGATGTGCGACTGAATGTGAATCACGTCGGGCGTGACATTTCTCAGCAACTGACGCGCATAGTGACCGGCTCGCCACGGCAGCACGAATCGTACCCAGTCGTGCGGCAGCCAGCGCAGCGCGGGAAGGCGGTGCACGGTCATCGGCTGACCCTCGATGATCTCGGTGCCGGGCGCGGTCTTGCGCCAGCGCTGACCCGGCGCGACGACGTGCACCTCGTGGCCGCGCTGCACGAGCCCGGCAGCAAGTCGCTCGGCGAAACGAGCCGCCCCGTTGACGTCTGGGGCGAAAGTATCGCAGGCGATCATCACGCGCAGTCTGTCGGTTCGATCGGCTCGGCTCAAAGCATCTGTCTTTCGCTGTGGTGTCACCGCCGGTCGCGGCAAAACAAGTCTATGCGCGATGGCTGAAGAGGGCCTCAGCGTGATACCCGCCGGGTAGCATTGATTTCGTTTGATGCTTTCATGCACAAAGTGTTGATGAACAGGGCACTTTCACGTTGGCACATTTCACCCGCTGCGAGCACGCTTGATTCGTGCCAAAGCTTCATTCGCCAGCCGCCGAAGAGATCGGCCGCCGAGTTCGTCTTGCACGAAATCAGCGGCAGATTTCGCTCGAAGATCTCGGGCACCTCTCTGAGGTGAACTGGACGACGATCGGCAAGATCGAGCGTGGCACCTCGAGCCCGACCGTCGAGTCGCTCGTGCGCATTGCCGACGCACTCGAGATCGACCCCGGCACCCTGATCAGCGGGATCACCGCGAGCGACTATGGCGCGCGCCAGCACCAGATCACGGCACGCGAGCTGATCGCCGCAAGACGGTCTGGCAGCCGGTAGGCCCGGCGATCCCCCGCGCTCGATTTCGAAGCACCCTCGCGGCCGCGACATGAGGGCGAGCACGAACTAGCGACGCACGAACATCGGTACCCAGCGCCAGAACCCGAGGGCACCGAGCAGCGCGATCGCACCCATCGCGCCGGTCGCGACGCTGAGGGTCGCGACCGCGGCGAGCGCCGAGAAGATCACCGGGGCTGCCGCACCGCCCGCGTCATTCAGAGTGCGCCACGAACTCAAGAACGGCGCGGGATCGTGCTGCGGTGCGACATCGGCGCCGAGCGTCATGAGGATGCCGCTCGATAGTCCGTTGCCGACGCCGATGACCGCGGCGAGCATCGCGAACCACATTGCGGCGTCTGGCAGGTCGTGCGTGAGCGCGAGGGCGAGAAAGCCCGTGCCCATCAGCAGCATTGCGGGCATCACTGCCCAGAGCCTGCCGAAGCGATCCATAACCTGGCCGCTGGCATAGAACAGCGCGAAGTCGATGGCTCCTGCAACACCGACGACGAGCGAAATCGTATGGGCGTCGAGGCCGATCGAGAGACCCCAGAGCGGCAGCACCACCTGGCGTGCCGAGCGCACCGCGGCGAGCGACGCTGCGGCGACACCGAGCCTCGAGAGCACCCGTCGGTAGCGCACCATGGTGCGAAACACGCCCTCGCGGCGCGGCGCATCTGCACGATCGGATCCGTCACCATCTCCGGGCAACCGGATGCTTCCAGTGACCGCCTCGCCCGTATCCGCTGGCTGCTGCAGGGCGCGCGCCCGTCGCTCATCGGCGTCGAGCCGCGCTGCCTCCGACTCAAGCACGCGCTCTGGGTCTGGCCCGAGCAGCACGAGCAGCACGCAGGCGACCAGGCACACCGCGAGGCACCAGGCAGCCGAGGCCGTCGTGCCGGTGAGACCGAGCAGCAGCGCCGCGATGAACGGGCCGACGAACATGCCGAAGCGAAAGGTGCCGCCGAGCAGCGCAAGCGCCCGAGCGCGAAACGAGAGCGGCACCTTCGTGGTCATGAACGCGTGACGGGCGAGCCCGAAGGCAGCCGCGCAGACACCGATGAGAAACACCGAGGCGGCGAGCAGCCCGAGGCTCGGCGAAAAGATGAGGCCCATCGCGCCGGCGATCGCGATGGTGCCGGCGATGGCCATTGTGAACCGTTCGCCAATGCGCGCCACGAGCCAGCCGGCGAGAATGTTGCCGCAGAGCTGGCCGATCACGAGCGCCGAGGCGATCAGGCCCGAGGTGGCGAGGTCGGCGCCGAGCCGTGCGGCGACGATGGGAATAAGCGGGATCACCGCCCCCTCGCCGAGCCCGAAAAGCACCGTGGGGCCGTAGATCATCGGCGCAAAGCGAAGCAGCAGTTTTCTCGCCGAGTCAGTCACCGCGCCCTCCGTTCACTCGCGCCGTACCGCACGGTTCAATTCAACCGCAGACAGACAGTAGTTGTCGCGAAGAGTACCTGGAAGCGACAACTACTGTCTGTCTATGCGGGCCTACAGCGCTCAGTCATCAAGCAACTCGGCCTCGACCACGTCATCATCGGGGCGATCAGCTCCTGGCTGGGGATCGAACCCACCCATGGGCACATGACCGACGTTGACCACCTCAAGCGCATCGCCGCCCTCAGCGAGCGAGACGCGCACAGCCTGGCCGTCGCGCACCTCGCCAGAAAGGATCGCCCGCGCCAAACGGTCGTCGATCTCTTTCTGCATGAGCCGCCGCAGCGGGCGGGCACCATAGACCGGATCGTAACCACGGGCCGCAAGCCACGCGCGCGCCTCGGGCGTAACCCCGACGGTGAGCCGGCGATCCTCGAGCCGTTTCTGAAGCCGGTCAACCGAGATGTCGACGATCTGCGCGAGATCGCTTTCGGAGAGCGGCCTGAAGATGACCATCTCGTCGAGGCGGTTTACGAACTCTGGCTTGAAGGCGCGCCGCACCGTCTCGCGCACCGCGTCTTCCTTTTCGATCCACGGCATGTCTGGATCGATCAGATACTGCGAACCCAGATTCGAGGTGAGGATCAGGATCACGTTTCTGAAATCGACCGTGCGTCCCTGACCGTCGGTGAGGCGGCCGTCGTCGAGCACCTGCAGTAGCACGTCGAAGACCTCTGGGTGCGCCTTCTCGACCTCGTCCAGAAGCACGACCGAGTAGGGGCGTCGGCGTACCGCCTCAGTCAGCTGACCACCCTGCTCGTAACCGACGTAGCCCGGAGGTGCGCCCACGAGGCGCGAGACCGAGTGCTTCTCACCGTATTCGCTCATGTCGATGCGCACCATCGCGTGCTCGTCGTCGAAGAGAAACTCGGCAAGCGCCTTGGCGAGCTCGGTCTTGCCCACACCGGTCGGACCGAGGAAGAGGAACGACCCGGTCGGCCGGTTCGGATCGGCGATGCCTGCGCGCGAGCGCCGCACCGCATCGCTGACTGCACGCACGGCGTCGGTCTGGCCGATGAGGCGCTTACCCAGTTCGGCCTCGAGCGCCAGTAGCTTTTCAGTTTCTCCCTGCAAGAGGCGCCCAACCGGAATGCCGGTCCACGCTGCGACCACACCCGCAATGTCTTCGTCGGTGACCCGGTCATTCACCATTCGAGCCTCGCCGTCGGCGCCGGCTGCCAGGCCGTCTCGTTCGGCGCGCTCAGCCTCGGCGAGTTGCTTCTCAATCTCTGGCAGCTGCCCATAGCGAATCTTCGAGACCTTCGCGAGGTCGCCCTCTCGCTCTGCAATCGCTTCTTCGACCCGCAGCTGGTCGCGCTTCTCGCGCAGTTCGCCGACTCGGTTCAGCGCAGAACGCTCCTTCTGCCAACGCGACTCGAGACCGTCGAGTTCGCGCTGACGCTCCTCAAGATCCTCACGCAACTTCGCGAGTCGCTGCTTCGAAGCCTCATCCTTCTCTTTCTTCAGTGCGAGTTCTTCGATCTTCAACCGGTCGACTGCGCGACGCAGCTCATCTATCTCGATAGGAGCTGAGTCAATCTCCATGCGCAGCCGCGATGCGGCCTCGTCGATCAAGTCGATGGCCTTGTCGGGCAACTGACGCGCGGTAATGTAGCGATCAGAAAGTGACGCGGCAGCGATAAGCGCCGAGTCGGCAATCGTCACTTTGTGGTGCGCCTCGTAACGCTCCTTGAGCCCGCGCAGAATAGCCACTGTGTCTTCGACGCTCGGCTCACCGACGTAGACCTGCTGAAAACGTCGTTCGAGAGCTGCGTCTTTCTCAATGTATTCACGGTACTCGTCTAGCGTGGTCGCACCAATCAACCGCAATTCGCCGCGCGCCAGCATCGGCTTGAGCATCTGAGACGCTGCGACAGAAGATTCTCCGCCACCAGCCCCCATCAGAGTATGCAGTTCGTCGATAAACGTGATGAATTTGCCGTCGCTCTCTTTGATTTCCTGGAGCACGGCCTTCATACGTTCTTCGAATTCACCGCGATACTTTGCGCCGGCGATGAGAGCAGAGATGTCGAGCGAGATCAACTCTTTGTCTTTCAGCGACTCTGCGACATCACCCGCGACGATGCGCTGAGCAAGGCCTTCGACCACGGCCGTCTTACCGACACCCGGCTCGCCGATCAGCACGGGATTGTTCTTGGTGCGCCTGGTGAGCACTTGACTCACGCGCCGAATCTCACTGTCGCGCCCGATGACGGGGTCGAGCTTGCCCGTGCGCGCGACCTCGGTGAGGTTCACGCCGAACTGTTCGAGTGCGCTCTGTTCGCCGCCCTCGGCGGCCGGTTGCCAATTTGCCTGCATGGTTCCTCTCTTCTTCTGCAGAACGGTGTCGTTTGTTGCCGCGATCATCGCACCTGCAAACTTGAGTGATAGTGACTCAAGTTTATCCTCTGTGGGGGATTTTGGCTACACATTTTCTGCGTCGCCGATCTCTGGGGCCAGGTGCACACTTGCACCCGAGCCCCACGCGACATGTTTCTTGAGGGCGTAGTGGAAGGAGCCACGAACCCCAGGGAAGCCCGGCGTCACCGAGCAGCAGCATGCCCTTGACAACATCTCAGAAGCCTTCCCGAAGCCGAATGCAAGGGCTTCGGGCCGACCTTAAGCTTGATCTCTCTCACTGTCAGCCTCATCTTGACGCTTGCAACCGTCGGCGCCGGCATCTTCAGCCTGCTCGCGCCGAGGATCGAAATTTGCACGATACTCGTCAGCAGCCCCCGGGGCTCCGAGGCGGGCCCTGTTCGCCGTGAAGCTCGCCGAAGCGCGGGCCGCGATCCTCTTCAAAAAACTGCAGATACTCTGGTGTGATGCCCGAGACCAGTCGTACCAGCAGCTGGGTGCCGATGTTCGTTGCGGTGTGCTTGGTCGCGGTAAACATGCGAATGAGCGTCGCGGGTATCGGGCCGATGCTCGACAGCATCGCGAGGAGCGAGAGTGTGCAGGCTGGCATGCTCGGCATGCTCGCGTCACTTCCGCTGCTCGCCTGGGCTCTGGTCTCACCGCTCGCCCAGGGGCTCGCGAGTCGTATCGGCCTCGACGCCGCAGTCAGCTGGGCGCTCGTCGCGCTGCTTGGAGCCACCATCTGGAGGTCACTGCCGGGCTCCCCGATCAACCTGTGGCTCGGCACCGCGCTCGTCGGAGCCGCACTCGCGATCACTAATGTGCTGCTCCCCGCCTCGATCAAGCGCGATTTTGGCCCCCGCGTGCCCCTGGTCATGGGGGTCTACTCGGCACTGCTCGGGGTCTCGGCGGCGATCGGCGCTGCGATCGTTGCCCCAGTCGCCGAGCTGCAGACGAGTTCGGGCGGTCCTTTGGGATGGCGATGGGGCATGCTCGCAACTGGAGTGACGGTGCCCGCAGCGCTTCTCGCGTGGTGGCTCGCAACACGACGCGGGAGGCGAGAGGCAGTTGCCCGCGGCGCCTCCGAGCCAGGGCAGCTGTCTCAACCCCAAGAGACAAGCCTCTCTCGGCGCGTGTGGAGCGACCCGGTCGCGTGGTGGATCGCCGTATACATGGGCAGTGTCTCTTGGGTGTTCTACATTCACGCAATGTGGCTGTCACCGATCGACCTCTCGCGGCGCGCCGACACAGTGGTCGCGGGGGGCCACGTCACGTTCTTTCACGTATTCGGCATGATCGGATCGCTCGTTGCCCCGCTGATCACACGCGGGGCAATGCAACGATTCGTGCCGATACTCATTCCGCTCGTTGGCGTTGTCGGCGGCATCGGAGTCGTGTTCTTTCCCGAACCCCTGTTGCTGGTCTGGCTCGTGCTGCTCGGCTTCTGCTCGGGCGCTTCGCTCAGCATCGCACTGACGTTTATCGCGCTGCGCTCACCGAACACGCAGGCCGCAGGCGCGGTCTCAGGCATGTCGCAGTCGTTTGGTTATCTTATGGCGGGCCTCGGGCCGATTCTCTTCGGGTGGCTGCATGCCATGAGCGGCGCATGGGCGCTACCGCTGCTGGTGCCGCTCTTCGGCGCGGCCGTGCAGTTCGTTGCCGGCGTCGCCCTGCTGCGCGGGCGAATGGCGCTCGGCAACAGTTCATGATTGCCAGCGACTGTCGGTAGCTCTGTGCGTGGGCCAGATAGCGTCGATGATTCTCTGCATGAAGCCCCACATTCGATAACTAGTGATGACCTTTGTCAATTTGCTCGCTCTATGGCGCTCCCGAGTACGAGCTGGATTTGGCCGGGAGCGGCTCTTCGGCCCCGAAATTATCCCCGCCATCAGCAGGTACCTGAAAGCCGCGAAGCAGCAGGGGCCAACCGAAAGCTTCGAGCGGTTCCGTGTGCGGCGCGCCGCCGCATCGATTGCGCTGTAGCCGCACGCGCCGGTCGGCAGTGCCCACGCCAGTTTGAGACTGAAAAAACCCCCGCGATCACAATGTTTTCATTGGATCGCGGGGGTTTTTCTCTGGCGGAGCCAGGGGGATTTGAACCCCCGGTCGAGTTTAACCCCGACCCTTCATTAGCAGTGAAGTCCGTTCGGCCGCTCCGGCATGGCTCCGTAGAACATCCTAGGGCACTGCACCCGGACAGCGGAAATCGAGACGGCTCACGCCGAGCCGATTGATTCTCTGCTCTAGTACTGCGTGCGGCCCGCCGAACAGGTTTGCGTCGCTGCGCTCTGTCCCGTAACGTTCGGGGGCAGCACCGTCACCGGAGGCGCCTCGGCGCCCTCTGCTGGCGCGGCCTCACCCTCAGCGGGAGCCTCGCCCTCGACAGGAGCGGCGGGGTCGGCAGGCGTCTGCGCAACAGCAGCCTCTCCGACGCCCGCAATCTGGAACGGCTCACCACTCAGCACGATGCTGATCAGTTGATCGCCAGAATAGCGGTCTGGAGAGAGTCGACCCGGGTTGTAGGGGTGAGCACCCGAGGGGTACTGCACAAAGTTCACGCGGCTCAGGTCGATATCAACCGCGGTGCCCGCGAGCTTCTGCAGAAACTCGATCGAAGCCATGCTGCTCGACATGGTGAGGTTCTCAAAGCCAGCCTTCGCGAGGCTGTATACCTTCATCGGATTGCTCAGGGTGTCTGCGCTGCGCATCTGGCGCATGAGCGCCGACATGAAGACCTGCTGGTTGCTGATGCGGCTCACGTCACTGCCGTCGCCTACGCCGTAGCGGGTACGCACGAAGTTGAGCGCGTCAACGCCGGAGACGGTAACCTCGCCCGCAGGCAGGTTGAGTCCCGTCATGCTGTCATCGATCGGCTGCGCAAGGCACACAGTGACGCCACCGATCGCGTTTGTGATGTCGATGACGCCGTCGAAGTCGACCATTGCGGCATATGGGATCTCCATGCCCGTGAGCTCGGTGATGGTGGCCGCAACGCAGGAAAGCCCGCCGTAACTCAGCGCGGTGTTGATCTGCTGCTCACTCATCGCGCTCGACACATCGCCCGTTTCGGGGTCGGTGCAGCTTGGAATGGGCACCATCAGGTCACGCGGAAAGCTGATGACCGTTGCGCTCTTGTGGTCGGCGGGAATGTGCAGCAGCAGGTTGACGTCGTTGAGCTCGCCCTCCTCGCCGTCATTCATGACCGAGCCCTCGACACGCTTATCGGAACCAACAAGCAGAATGGTCAGCTCGCCCTCGAGCGACTGCGAGCCCGCGCCGATAGCCTCGGCCTTGGGCACCGCGGCGAGCTCGACGATGTTCGCGTCTTTCGTCACACCCCAGATGGCGTATGCCGCAACCGAGACGCCACTGACGGCAACCACGAGCACGGCCGTGAGCAGCACTTTGGCCGCGTTCGCCCAAGAGACCGAGCGATGCAGGCGGCCATGGCGCGCGCCAAGTTTCGACGCGGGGATTCCACGCTGCTGTCGTGCCATAAATGAAGCTCCAAGTCGAAATTCGCCGCGCCAAAAAAGGCGCATCCATGAATTTTACCGGCCCGCTCTGAAATCTCGCTGATATCAGGGGGCTCACAGCACGAAGCGAAACGAGAATGCCCGGCCAGAAAAGTTCTGACCGGGCATCTGTGGCGGAGGGTAGGGGATTTGAACCCCTGAGGCTTTCACCTGCTAGTTTTCAAGACTAGTTCCTTCGGCCGCTCGGACAACCCTCCGCGTACGAGCTTAACCTAAGTGAGCCGGCGCTTCAGACCGCGCGGCCGAGCAGCGCCGGAAAGCGCTCGCGCAACGCCGTCGCGAGCCCGTTCTCGAAGACGGTGCCGGTGACACGGCCCGCGGTCTCGAGCACGAGCGCGTCAGCCTGGCCCATCGCGACCGAATCACCGCGACGGCCCGCCCATTGCAGCATCTGAATGTCGTTTTCGCCGTCGCCGGCGGCGAACACCCTTGAGGGATCGATGTCGAGATCAAGCCGCAGCCGCTCGAGCGCGCTCGCCTTCGTGACTCCCTCAGGGGCGATATCGAACCAGGTGGTGAGGCCAACCGCGTACGAGACGCGATTCAGACCGAGCACCTTCGAGATCTCGAGAAAGTCTTGCAGCGCGTGGTCTGGTGAAACCACGAGCACCCTGCTTGCGCGAGCCTCGAGCAGCTCGTCGAACGTGACCTGCCGCTGCCTGCGAGGCAGCGTGCCAGAGGGCATCCTCTCGGTGTAGAGAAACTCGCCCTCGTCGGTCTCGACTCCGTACACCGCGGTGACGAGGTGGGTGCGAATGCGCTGCAGCAGACCCCTGGGACTAAACGACTCGACTCGCTCGCGACGATACGCGCGCGAAGCCAGCGGATCGCGCTTCAGCGTCACCGCACCGTTGGCCGCAACCACACGATCGGGCTGGATGCGCAGCTGCTCGACCACGTCGAGTGTCGCCTCGACGGCACGGCCGGTCGCCACGACGACCTCGTGCCCGGCGCGGTGCAGGGTGCGGATCGCCTCGGCTACCTCTGGCTCGGGCTTCGCCGGAATGTATTGACCGTGCTCGTCGCGCTCACCGAACGGCATGATCGTGCCGTCGATGTCGAGCGCGATCAGGTGACGATCGGCCTTCGGCACCGTGGGCTGCATTACGCGGCCACCGGCGTCAGCACTTCAAGCCCACCAAGGTATGGCCTGAGGGCCTCGGGCACGCGAACGCTGCCGTCTGCTTGTTGGTGCGTTTCGAGGATCGCGACGATCCATCTCGTGGTTGCCAGCGTGCCGTTGAGCGTCGCGACGGGCGATGTCTTGCCGTTCTCACCGCGATACCGCGTCGACAGCCGGCGCGACTGATACGTGGTGCAGTTCGACGTCGAAGTGAGCTCGCGGAACGTTCCCTGCGTCGGCACCCAGGCCTCGATGTCGAACTTGCGCGCGGCGCTCGAGCCGAGGTCGCCGGCCGCAACGTCGATCACGCGGTAGCTGAGGCCGAGGGCCTGCAGCATGTCTTCTTGCCAGGCCACGAGGCGGTCGTGCTCTGCCTCTGCCTCTTCTGGAGTCGTGTAGACGAACATCTCGAGCTTGTTGAACTGGTGCACGCGCAGAATGCCGCGGGTGTCTTTGCCGTGCGAGCCGGCCTCGCTGCGGTAGCAGGTGCTCCAGCCCGCATAGCGCAGTGGCCCGCGCTCGAGATCGACGATCTCGTCGGCGTGGTACCCCGCGAGCGCCACCTCGCTGGTGCCCGTGAGAAACAGGTCTTGCGCCGGCAGGTGGTAGACCTCGTCAGCGTGCTCGCCGAGAAAGCCGGTGCCCTGCATGATCTCGGGCTTCACGAGCGTCGGCGGGATCAGCGGCACGAACCCGGCGGCGAGCGCCCGGTCGAGCGCGAGGCTCATGAGCGCGAGCTCGAGGCGCGCACCGACACCCTTCAAGAAGTAGAAGCGGGCGCCAGACACCTTTGCTCCGCGCCGCATGTCGATGGCGTCGAGCATCTCGCCGAGCTCAAGGTGGTCGCGCGGTTCGAAATCGAAGGTCGGCACCTCTCCGACCTCGCGCAGCGTCACGAAGTTCTCTTCGCCGCCCGAGGGCACCCCTTCGACCACGATGTTCTCGATGCGGCTCGCCGCAGCTTCGAATGCAGCCTCGGCTTCGCGCGAGCGCGCCTCAGCCGCCTTCACCTCTGCGGCGAGTTGCTGTGCGCGGGCGATGAGCGCCGGCTTCTCTTCTTTCGAGGCGGCCTTTACCTGCTTGCCGAACTGGTTCTGTTCGGCGCGCAGCGTCTCGAACTCGCTGAGTGCGGCACGCCTGGCCTCGTCGGCGGCAATCGCGAGATCTACCGTCGATTCATCGTTGCCGCGGGCTCGTTGCGAGCGCTTGATGGTCTCAGGGTCGTTGCGCAGGAGCTGAGGATCAATCACCCCCCCATCCTATTCGACCCGCGGCCGCCATCCCTGGCAATGCTGTGGCGCGAGCGTTGTCCCAGCCCAAGCGGGTAACGTTGAGTCATGGCCACCTCTCAGCCCCGTGCCGCGGTCGTGTACCACCCGCTCAAGACCGATGTTGGGGCGCTGAGATCGGCCGTGCTGAGACACGAGGCGAGAGCCGGTTGGGCACCGAGCATCTGGCACGAGACGAGCGAAGACGACGCGGGCCAGGCGGTGACGAAGCTCGCGCTTGAGTCGGGGGCGAGTGTGGTGCTCGCGTCGGGCGGCGACGGCACGGTGCGCGCGGTTGCAGAGGCATTGCGAGGATCAGGCACTCCCATTGCGGTCGTTCCGCAGGGCACGGGCAACCTGCTCGCGCGCAATCTCGGCGCCCCGCTCGGAGACCTCGACGAGACCGTGCGTGCAGCCTTCTTTGGCGAGAACCGACCCGTTGATCTCGGAGTGGTGTCGATTACGCGAGCAGACGAGAGCGAAGACGAGCACGTCTTTCTCGTGCTCGCCGGTATGGGCCTCGACGCCCGCGCGATCACCGCGACCCGCTCTTCGCTGAAGAGGCGGCTGGGGTGGCTCGCCTACGTCGACGCGGGAATGCGCACCATGATCAAAGATGCACCACTGCAGATCCACTACTCGGTCGATGGTGCGCCACTGAAATCGCTGACCGTGTTTACGGTGATGATCGGAAACTGCGGGCTGTTGCCCGGCGGCGTGCTGCTGATTCCCGACGCTGAGCTCGATGATGGCAAACTCGACGTCGTCGCCCTGCGCCCGCTCGGCGCGTTCTCGTGGCTGCGCATCTGGCACAAAATCGGCTTCGAGAACGGGGTGTTGCGCAAGACAAAGACCGGCCGCAAGATGATCGATCTCGTGAACGACACCCGCTCAGTCAGCTACATGCGGGCGGCGCGCTATGCGCTCTCCGTGACGCACCCCGAGCCGATCCAGCTCGACGGCGACGACTTCGGCCTCGCCCTCGCCGCGAGCGGCACCGTCGACCCCGGCGCTCTCACTGTGCGGGTGCTTGCATCATGGGCACCGCCCGTCTAATCTGAGTGCGCCACGCGAAGCTTCGCCACGCGAGCGCCAGAGATCACGTCGAGCAGCCAGTCACGGGCGTCGCGGAACGCCTCGTTGTCGTGCTCATCCTGCGTCGTCGCGGCGACGCGGTCAGCGCGCTGGTACGAGCCGAGAAACACGACGCGTGGGCTCGAACGCTTCACCCCGAGCAGGGCGTCGGCGACGCGCTCGTCGCGCACGTGGCCCTCGGCGTCGATCACGAAGCGGTATCGGCCCATGCGGTCGCCGATCGGGCGCGAGGCGAGCAGCGTGAGGTTGACGCCGCGGGTAGCGAACTGCTCGAGCAGTTGCAGCAGCGAGCCCGGCTTGTCGTCTGGCAGCTCGACGATGAGGCTCGTCTTGTCGGCGCCGGTAGGCTCCCCGACGGGTGCGGTGCGCCCGACGAGCACGAAGCGCGTCACGGCGTCGGGGTTCTCGGCGATCGCGTCGGCGAGCACCTCGACGTCGTAGTACTCCTCGATGCCGGGCGGCGCGATCGCGGCGTCGGCCCCCTTGCCCTCGTCGAAGAGGTCGGCCGCGGCCTGCACGTTCGAGGTCGCGGGCAGGTGGCGATGCCTCGGCAGCTGATCGTCGAGCCATCTGCGGCACTGCCCATACGCGACCGGGTGGCCGGCGACCACCCCGATGTTTTCGAGCCTCATGCCGCGCTTCGCCACGAGCACGAAGCGCACGGGCACGAGATATTCGCCGATGATCTGCAGGCCGGGAATCGTTGCCAACGCGTCCTGCGCCACCGTGACCCCGCCGTCGACCGAGTTTTCGATGGCGATCATCGCGGCATCACTCGCGCCCGTGATGACGTCGTTCAAGGCCTCGCCGATGTTCGCCACCGGCGCCCATTCCTGCCCCTGCGCCTCGGGCACCTGGCGCAGCGCGGCCTCGGTAAAAGTACCAGCCGGCCCCAAGAAGCTGTAGCGGCGGGGTGTCGGCGTGGTCTCAGGCATGGGTCAAGCGTACTCGCTTGAGCTTCAGCGGGACTGCACGGACAGAGCAGCGCGAGGATCAGCCCAGCGCTTTGGCCACCAGCGCCTGTGCGGCTGCCTGCACCTCGGCCAGGTGATCCTCGCCCCGAAAAGACTCTGCATAAATCTTCATGACGTCTTCGGTGCCACTTGGCCGCGCCGCGAACCAGGCGTGCTCGGTCTGCACCTTGAGACCACCGATCGCCGCCCCGTTGCCAGGGGCTGCGACCAACACGGCGGTGATCGGGTCGCCGGCGAGCGTCGTGTCGGTTACATCTTCGGGTGAGAGCGCACTCAGGGCCGCCTTCTGCGCCGGGGTAGCCGCGGCGTCGATGCGCGCATAGGCGGGGGTGCCGAAACGCTTGGTCAGCTCGCGGTAGCGCTCGCTCGGCGACTGGCCCGTGACCGCCTGAATCTCGGCCGCGAGCAAGGCGAGCAGAATGCCGTCTTTGTCGGTGCTCCATGCGCTGCCGTCGAAGCGCTGAAACGAGGCGCCTGCGCTCTCTTCGCCACCAAACACGACGGTGCCGTCACCCAGGCCGGGCACGAACCACTTGAAGCCGACCGGCACCTCGAGCAGCGTGCGCCCGTGCGACGCGACGACTCGGTCGATGATCGCCGACGAGACGAGTGTCTTGCCGATGCCCGCACCCTTGGGCCAGTCGGGCCGGTGGGTGAGCAGGTAGTCGATCGCGACCGCGAGAAAGTGATTCGGGTTCATGAGGCCGGCGTCGCGCGTCACGATGCCGTGCCGATCAGAGTCTGCGTCGTTGCCCGTGACGATATCGAAGTCATCGCGATAGGCGGCGACGGTCTGCATGACGCTCGCCGACGACGGATCCATGCGAATCTTGCCGTCCCAGTCGAGGTGCATGAACGCCCACTGCGGGTCGACGCCCGGGCCGAGCACCGTGAGGTTCAGTTCGTAGCGGTCGCGGATCGCCGCCCAGTACGCCTCGCTCGCCCCGCCGAGCGGATGCGCGCCGATGCGCACACCCGCTTCGCGGATCGCGGCGAGATCGATCACGGTCTCGAGCGCGTCGACGTATTCCGCAACGTAGTCGTAGTGGCCCACCGGCACTGCGTGGCCCTCTGCGGGCTGCTGCGCGTCACGCCAGGTGCCGCTCTCGATCAGCTCGTTCGCCCGCGCAGCGATCCACGAGGTCGCGTCAGAGCCGGCTGGTCCGCCGTGCGGCGGGTTGTACTTGAAGCCGCCGTCGCGCGGCGGGTTGTGACTCGGGGTCACCACGATGCCGTCGGCGCGATGCGGGTCGTCTGCCGCACGATCGTGGTTGTGCGCGAGGATGGCGCGACTCAGGGCAGGGGTCGGCACGAAGGTTTCATCACCGCTGCCAGTCGGCAGCAGCACGTGCACGCCGGCTGCCGAGAGCACGCTCGCCGCAACTTCGAGCGCGGGCGTCGAGAGGGCGTGCGTGTCACCGCCGAGAAACAGCGGGCCCTCGATGCCCTGCGCCGCGCGGTACTCTGCGATCGCGAGGCTGATCGCCGCGATGTGCGCCTCATTGAACGATCCGTTCAGCGCGGTGCCGCGGTGCCCCGAGGTGCCGAAGACCACTCGCTGCGCGGGGACCGCCGGGTCTGGGATCACCTCGGTGAATGCGCGCAGCAGCGCGTCGACGTCGATCAGATCGCTCGGCTCGGCCCGGAGTCCCGCTCGTTCATGCATGAGACAAGTCTGCCAGCAAGGCGGTCCGATCCGGCTCAGCCGATGTACACGATTTGCCCCGAAGTACATGGTTCAAACATGTACTTTGGCTCGGACCATACACACCGGGGTTGCTACACTCAACGCACGCGATGACGCGAGGAGGTCACCATGGCCGCAAACATACCGCCACCGCCAGCTCAAGCCACCTTGATGCAAGAAACGCAGCGTAAACGCATGCCTGCCTGGGCGTGGGCGATCATTGCGGCGGTGACGATCCTCATCGCAGTACTCGCTTTCGTGACGGCGGTCTATTGGCCTCCGGATTCATCGCAGCCAAACCCCGCGCCAACAACCACCAGTGCAGCGGACCAACCCGACCCCGCACCTGAACCCACAGTCCCAGAGCAACCCGTGGCCGCCCCGATCGTGCTGCCCGACTGCGAAACGCTGTGGCCCGAACGCTACGCCCGCGCAAAAGAACTCTCCGATGGTTACCCCCAGGGCGGCATCAAGTACGACGACTTTGGCGACCATCGTTTCACCGAGCTCTTCGGCCCCGCCGCGCAAACCGCCCTGAGCCAGACGACCCAGCTTCGCGGCTGCGGCTACCCCTCGAGCCTCGAGACATACACCGACCTCTACCTCACCGAGCTCAGCGGCCCACCGAAAGACGCATTCTTGGCCGCACTTCGCGCCGACGGCGACTTCGTCGAGAGCGCGTCGGGCAAGACGACAGTCTTTGTCTGGGAAAGTCCAGTCGAGGGCGGCCACTGGAACGCCGCCTACACCGTGCACGCCTTCATCGGCGACATCTGGATCGCGGGGTTTGGCAGTGATCCCGCCGCAGACTACGTGCCTCAGATCACGGCCGCGATGCTCGAAGCAAACCCGACCCTGCAGTAATCGGCCGCAACCCGCCGCACCAAGCCGCAACCCAATGTTCACCGCGCCAGCGTAGGCTGGGCGTATGAGCGAATCTGCGAGCGAACGCACGAACCCCAGATCTCACATCGAGTGCTGGCTCACCGACATGGACGGCGTGCTGGTGCGCGAGAATCGCGCGATCCCGGGAGCCGCAGAGCTCATCGCGCACTGGACCGAAACCGAACAGCCCTACCTCGTGCTCACCAACAACTCGATCTTCACGGCGCGCGACCTCAGCGCGCGGCTCGCGGCGTCGGGCCTGCACGTTCCCGAGGAGCGCATCTGGACGAGCGCCCTCGCCACCGCGGCCTTCTTGAAGCAGCAGAAGCCAGGCGGCACCGCTTTCGTGATCGGTGAGGCAGGCGTACTCACCGCACTGCACGACGCGGGCTTCGTGATGACCGAAACGAACCCCGACTTCGTCGTGATCGGCGAGACCCGCAACTACTCGTTCGAGGCGATCACGAAGGCAATTCGCCTGATCAATGGGGGTTCGCGCTTCATCTCGACGAACCCCGACGCGACCGGGCCGAGCCCCGAGGGCCCGCTACCGGCGACCGGCGCGATCAACGCGCTCATCACGAAGGCAACGGGCAAAGAGCCCTATATCGTCGGCAAACCGAACCCGATGATGTTTCGCTCGGCCCTCAACAAGATCGGTGCCCACTCGCACAACACCGTGATGATCGGCGACCGCATGGACACCGATGTCGTGGCCGGCATGGAGGCGGGCCTGCACACCATTCTCGTGATGACCGGAATCAGCGACCCGGCAGAAATCGAGAGGTTTCCGTTCAGGCCAGACGAGATTCTCGACTCGGTCGCCGACCTGCTGCCCCGAGCGTAACGCGCAACTTGCGCGTTACTTCGCGCGACCTCGCAGCTTCTTGTAGAGCATCTGCCCGACGAGATACGCGAGGTAGAGCGAGAACAGCACGTTCGCGATGAACGGGTCGAGCAAAGTCGCGAGCACCGAGCTGAACGGCACGCAGACGCTCGCCGCGATGCCGACCGCGAGCGCGGCACGCATGTCGACGTTGTTTCTGCGCATGTTGCCGATGGTGCCCGAAATCGACCCCGGGATCATCATGACGAGCGAGCTGCCCTTCGCAACGAGATCGTTCGCGCCGAAGAAGAACATCAGCACCGGCACGACGATCACGCCGCCACCGACCCCGAGCACGCCCGAGAGCACTCCCGTGATGAACCCGGTGAGCACGAGCAGAGCGGCCGAGAGCAGGTTGATGCCGATCTCGTCTTCGCGCTGCGGCACGACGAACCACAGTGTCACGATCACGACGAGCAAGAACACCATGAAGGCCCACTGCAGTGCTGAGACTGGCAGGCGGGCGAGCAGATACGTGCCGAGCTGCGCACCCGCAACGATGCCCACCGCGAGGCAGAGCGCCGCGGTCCAGTCGACGTTGCCCTGCACCGCATAGCTGATGGCGCCGACCGCCGCGGCCGGCAGAATCGCGGCCACCGAGGTGCCCGCTGCGAGCCGCTGCGGCATGCCGAGCCAGAGAGCGAGGGCCGGCACGATGATCGTGCCACCGCCGATACCGAAGAGGCCCGAGAGCAACCCCGCGGCGAGGCCGATTGCGATCAGCGGAACGAGGCCTGGGCGCTTCTCAGATTCAGTCACTCTTTCGAGTTTAGACCCGCGGTCTCGGCGCGGATCAAGCTCGCGCTACTGCGGGTCGAGACCGAGATCGGCGAGGCCGATCGCGTAGCGGTACTCGTAACCCGCCTCTTCGATGCGCGCCTTCGCCGGCGCCTGTCGGTCTACGACCACGGCCACACCGGCCACGATCGCGCCGACCTTCTCGAGCGCCTCAATGGCCTGCAGCGGCGAGCCGCCAGTGGTCGAGGTGTCTTCGACCACGATCACGCGCTTGCCCTCGAGGTCGGGGCCCTCGACCTGACGGCCACGGCCGTGGTCTTTCGGCTCCTTGCGCACGACGAACGAGTCGTAGGTCTTGCCGCGCGCGACGCCCTGGTGCATGATCGCCGAGGCGATGGGGTCAGCACCCATCGTGAGGCCGCCGACAGCAACGACGCCATCGACGTCGTCGATCAGGTCGAGCATGACCTGGCCGATCAGCGGCGCCGCGCGGTGGTCGAGGCTGAGCTTGCGCAGATCGATGTAATAAGTAGCCTTCTTGCCGCTCGTCAGCGTGAAATCGCCGTGAAATACCGCCTCGGTTTTGATGAGGTCGATGAGCTGTGCGCGCGCGTCTGTCATGCGCCCAATTCTACAGAGCGCAGGCGGAGGGCTGATCCTCGCAGCAAAAACGGGGCGGGGCAAAAGCCCCACCCCGTTCGCTCACCTCACGGCGCTTACTTCACGCTGTCGAGGAAGTTGCGCGTGCGCTGGCGCTGCGGGTTGTCGAGCACCTCGCTCGGCGGGCCGGCCTCGACGACCACGCCGCCGTCCATGAACACGACCTGGTCTGCGACACCTCGCGCAAAGCCGATCTCGTGCGTCACGACGATCATGGTCATGCCCTCGTTTGCGAGCTCGCGCATGACGTCGAGCACGTCACCGACAAGCTCGGGGTCGAGCGCAGAGGTCGGCTCGTCGAACAGCATGAGCTTCGGATCCATCGCGAGCGCGCGGGCGATCGCGACGCGCTGCTGCTGACCGCCCGAGAGCTGCGCCGGGTAGTGCCCCGCGAAATCGGCGAGCCCAACGCGGGCCAGCAGATCCTTCGCGCGCTGCTTCGACTCGCTCTTCGAACGCTTGGCGACACCGACGGGCGCCTCCATGATGTTCTCGAGCGCCGTCATATGCGGAAACAGATTGAACTTCTGAAACACCATGCCAATGTTGGCGCGCTGCTTCGCGATCTGCTTCGGGGTCATCTCGTGGTTCTTGTTGCCAGCCTGGCGGTACCCGATGAGGTCACCATCGACGATGATGCGGCCGCCGTCGATCGTCTCGAGGTGGTTCACGCAGCGAAGCAGGGTCGACTTGCCCGAGCCCGAGGGGCCGAGCAGCACGGTCACGGTGCCCGCCGGAACCGAGAGCGAGATGTCGCGCAGCACCTGGTGCGCGCCGAAGCTCTTGCGCACGCGGCGAATCTGCACGAGCGCGTTCGGGTCGATCACGGTCGGGTCGATCACTGCCGGGTTGTTCTGCTGGGGTTCAGTCATGGTCACTCTCCCACCACCTGAGTCACGGTCGTTGCCGGCGCGGGCTCGGGGCCCGGCTTGCGGTTGTTCACGGCGGCCTTGAGACGCTGGAAGGGCGTCGGCGGCAGGTTGCGGGTGGTGCCGCGGCCGAAGCGGCGCTCGAGGTAGTACTGCGGAATCGAGAGCAGGCTCGTCATGAACAGGTACCAGGCGCTCACCACGATGAGCAGTTCAACCTGCTTCAGGTTCGACGACGAGATGATCGACGCCTGCGTGTAGAGCTCGAGCACCGCGATCACCGAGAGCAGCGAGGTGTTCTTCAGCATCGAGATGAGCTCGTTGCCCATCGGCGGAATGATCACGCGCATCGCCTGCGGCAACAGCACGCGGCGGAAGGTGTAGACCGGCGACATTCCGAGCGAGTACGCGGCCTCGCGCTGCCCCTCATCGACCGAGACCATGCCGGCGCGCACGATCTCAGACGAGTAGGCTGCCTGGTTGAGCGTCAGCGCCAGCAGACCCGCGATCAGCGGGGTGATGAGCGTGTTGGTGTCGATCGACCAGAACTCGATGCCGGTGAACGGAATGCCGAGGCGCAGCTTGTCGAACAGCAGGCCCAGGTAGCCCCAGAGCACGATCTGCACCAGCTGCGGGGTGCCGCGGAACGCCCACACGTAGAACCACGACACACTCGAAAGCACCGGGTTCGATGAGAGTCGCATTGCCGCGATCACGATTGCGAGCAGGGTCGAGACCACCATTGAGACGACGGTGATGAAGAGCGTCAGCCCGACACCGCTGAGAATGCGAGGGTCGAAGAGAAACTCGCCGATGGTTTTGAAGTCGAGGTTCGGGTTCGTTGCGATGGTGACGACGAACCAGGCGAGCAGGATCAGCACGATGAATGCACTGATCCATCGCCATGGGCGCCTGAGCGGTACCGCCTCGATGTCGTCTTCGGTTGAACCGACGGGGTGGCCCTGGGCCACCCCGTTCAGGGGCGCAGTCATCAGGCGGCCTTGCCCTGGTTCACCTCGGCCGACTCGACAGCATATGCACCGATATTGTTGCGATCGAGCACCTTCTGGTACGAGCCGTCATCGATGAGCGCCTGCAGCGCCGCACGGATCGCCTCGACGAGCTCGGCGTCCTCCTTGAGCACGCCGATACCCGAGAAGACGGGGTTGAAGCCCGCGGGGTTCTTCGGGTCGCGAACGATCTCGAACGCCTTGCCGTCATCGGTCGTTGCGACCACGTACTCGGCGACGACCGCATCGGCCACGTATGCCTGGCTCTTGCCAGCGCGCAGCGCGGTCTGCGCGTCGAGATCAGACGGCAGCTCCATGACGTTCACACCGCAATCCATCGCGCGCAGCAGGTCACCCTGAATGGTGGCCTTCTGCACCGAGACTGTCTTGCCGCAGAGATCGTCCTGCGTCGTCACGCCCGCCTCGTTGCCCTTCTTCACCGCGATGGCGAAGCCGCCGTGCGAGTAATCGATGAACGAGAGCGTCTCTTGACGCTCGGGCGTGTCATTCATGCCGCTCATGATGATGTCGTTCTTGCCGGCCTGCAGCGAGGGAATGACCGAGTCGAACGCCTGCTTGTTGATCGACACGTCGATGCCGAGCTTCTGACCGAGTAGACGGCCGAGCTCGGGGTCGAAACCGATCTCACGGTTGGCCTCGTCGTACATCGCCATGGGAGGGAAGGGAATGTCGACGGCGATGTCGATCTTGCCCTTCTTCACGATGTCTTCGGGCAGCAGCTTGGTGAGTTCCTTGTCGACGGTGGTCGAGACCTCGTCACCCACGGGCAGGTTCGGGCCCGCCGGCTCGGCGGTCTCAGCGCCGGCGCAGCCGGTCAGCATGAGGGCGACTGCGGCGCTCGCCGCAGCGATGAGGGTAAAGGAAGTCTTCTTCATGGTGTCCTTCTTCGTTGAGGGTCGTTTGTGAGTTAAAGGGTTGATCGTTGGGGAGGTTAGCGGTCGAGGGCCGGAGCGTGCGTCGCCAGCAGGTCGTCGTAGGTCTCTCGACGGGTAACGAGCCTCGCCTCGCCGTTCTGAACGAACACGATCGCCGGCTTCAGCGCACCGTTGTAGTTGTTCGACATCGTGTAGGCGTAGGCACCCGTGGTCGCCATGACCACGAGGTCGCCGACGCGAGCCTCTGGAAAGTTGGCGCCGTCGACGAGCAGGTCGCCCGACTCGCACTGGCGGCCGACAAGCTGCACGCTCTCGGTCCAGGCCTCGTCGAGACGGTTCGCGAGCACTGCTTCGTAGCGCTGCTGAGTCAGGGCGATGTCCATCTGGTCAGCGAGACCGCCGTCGATGGCGACGAAGACCTCACCGGTGCGCTTGACCGAGACCACCCGGTAGAGGGTAACGCCGGCGCGGGCGATGACCGAGCGACCAGGCTCGATCATGATCTTCGCATCGGCGGGCAGGTGGGCTCTTGCGGCGGCCACGATCGAGTCGAGGTAGCCCTCGACGCTCGGCGCCTCTTCTGCGTAGGTGTACTTCACCCCGAGTCCGCCACCCACGTCATATGTCGCGAAGGTGCCGGTCGACGAGATGTTCTCGACGGCCTGCGCAAACTGGTGGGTATTGAGAATCTGCGAGCCGATGTGCAGGTGCACGCCCTCGAACTCGATGAGCGGGTGCGCCTGCATGCGTTCGATCGCCACCTTCGCCTGATCCATCGGCAGGCCGAACTTCGACTTGGCGCCGCCGGTCGCCTGCGATGCGTGGGTCTCTGCCTCGACACCCGGGATCACCCGCAGCAGCACGTTCTGCGGCTTGGTGAGCAGGCGCTCGAGGCGCTCGATCTCGTCGAAGTTGTCGACGATGATCGTGCCGATGCCCGCTTCAAGGGCGATGCTCAGCTCTGCGTCGGTCTTCGCGTTGCCGTGAAAGTGCAGCCGCTCGGGGTCGACACCAGCGGCGAGCGCGAGCTTGATCTCGCCACCGCCGGCGACGTCGACCGAGAGACCCTCTTCTTGGGCGAGGCGGTACATGCCGACGACGGGAAACGACTTCGAGGCGTAGAGCACCTCTGAGTTCGGCCAGCGTTCGCGGAGCCCGTCGATGAAGCGGCGAATCTGGCGCCGCAGCCCGACCTCGTCGACGATGTGCAACGGGGTGCCGTACCGTTCAGCCAGCTCAGTCACAGAAACGCCTCCGATGGCGAGCTCGCCACCCGACTCGCCCGCGACTCGGCTCGACTCCTCGGGCAGAATGCTCCAGAGTTCGTCGAGGCGCGTGCCTTCGGCTGTGGGCTGGTTGAGTGTCGTCTCGTTCGACAAAGGTTCCTCCATTCGCGACGTTGCGAAGTCAGCCTAAGCCGCGGGGCGTCGCAAAATATTGTAGAAATTCGATAAATTGTGTGAATGAATGCAGCAAATTCGACAGCTGAGCTTGCGAGCCAGCCCCCCGTGCAATCGTTTCGGCTGGGCGAACTCATCGAACAGCTCGGCCCCCGAACGGTCACGCTGCTTGGGCCCGCAGACCCGAACCGGCTGGTGCTCGGCGCCGAGTTTCACGACCCCGTCGACGAGCTCACCGAGCAGGCAGGCACGCTGCTGATCGTGTCGGCGGGTGCGCACCTGCACGCGGCCGAGCTGCAGACACTCGCCTCGCGAGCCGCAGACCTCGGCTACGCCGCAATCTGCCTGAAGTGCTTCGACGAGAGCGCGCAAACCATCTCGGCCATTGCAGAGACGAGTGGCCTGCCGATCTTGCGGGTCGCCCCGCGCGTCGGTTGGCGACTCTTCGAGGCGCTCGTGGGCGGCCTGCTTGGCGAGCAGCGTTCGAGCGGCGATGCCCACTTCGATCGCGGCGCCGAGCCGCTGTTCGCACTCGCGAACGAGCTCGCGAGCCACTTCGGCGGTTCGGTGGCGATCGAGGATCTCGGCCGCCGGATCGTCGCCTATTCCTCGGTGCCCGGCCAGCTCATCGATTCGCTTCGCACCCGAGGCATTCTCGCCCGCAAGGTGCCCGAGTCGCCGTTCAACGACGACCAGTACCGCACGGTGATCCGGTCCGAGGCACCGGTGAAGTACCCGCAGCTGGCAGACGAGCACCCCCGAGTCGCGTTTGCGATCCGAGCCGGAGCGCTGCCGCTCGGCACGATCTGGGCGATCGATGCGTCGGGCGAGGATCCGCTGACCCCCGAACAGCACCAGCTGATGCTGCGGGCGAGTGCCATTGCAGCCGCCCACATGCTCGACGATATTCGCGTGCGCGAGGCCGGCCAGGCACCCCGCGAAGAGCGCCTACGCACACTGCTCGCCGGCAGCGCCGTCATCGGAACCGAACTCGCCGAGCTCGGCATTCCCGAGGAGCGAGGCGCGCAGCTTCTGGCCTTCGACTTGGGGCGCGACGAGCACCCGACCACCCTCGCCCAGCTGCGCTCGACGGTGCAGCGCCACCTCGCGCTGCACCGTCCCGAAGCCGCCACAGTGGTGCGGCGCGGCCGGGTCTACTCCCTCATCTCGCACGAAGAGCCAGCACAGCTCGCGCGCATCGTCGATCCCTTGCTGCCAATTCTTGACCGTCTCGTCGGAACCGAAGCCGAGGCCTCGGGTGGCATCAGGCTCGCGGCCCCGGGCACGACGCACCGAGCGGGCGGCGTCGCCGAGCTGCGCGAGCAGGCCGACTGGCTGTTCGACACTGCGGCGCGCTGGCCGGGTGCGGCGAGCAGCCGCATGCTCACGATCGACAGGCTGCGGCCGCAGCTGCTGCTTGAACGCGTGCGCGAGCTATTCGACAACGACGCCACGCTCGTCGACCCCGGCGTCTCGGCGCTTGCGGCGGAGCAACCTGCGCTCGCCGAAGCGGTGCTCAGGTGGTGCGAGGCATATGGCAATGTCACCCAGGCTGCGCAAGCGGCGGGAGTGCACGAGAACACCATTCGATACCGCCTCAGGCGTGCTGAGGAGCGCTATGGGCTCGCGCTCGGCGATCCTGATTCGCTCATCTCGACCTGGGTGCAGTTGCGTCTGAACCTGCAGAGCCAAAGCAATCCGCGCAACCTAGAATGAGCACGTGACTGCCGAAAACGCACCCCTCGAAGCGCTCGCCGAACTGTTTTCGGCGGGCCCAGCGGCGTTGCTCACCGGTGCGGGGCTGAGCACCGACTCGGGCATTCCCGACTACCGTGGCGCGGGCACTCCCCCGCGAACCCCGATGAGCATCGACCAGTTTTCGAACGAAGACTCGTACCGCCGCAGGTTTTGGGCGGGCGCGCGCGTGGGCGCACGGGGTCTCGCGAACGTTCAGCCGAACGCGGGGCATCGCGCGGTCGCGACGCTCGAGCGCGACGGGCGGCTGAGCGGCGTTATTACACAGAACGTCGACGGGCTGCACGCACGGGCCGGCACGGCGAATCTTGCCGAGCTGCACGGCAACGGAGCGACGATTCGATGCGTGCCCGAGAGTCATCGATTCACGAGAGCCGAGGTGCTTGCTTGGTTCGACGTCGCGAACCCCGGCTTCGCCGACCGCAATGCTGGCGCACAGATCACCCCTGACGGCGATGCCGACGTGAGCGAGACTGCGGGCGTGCGTGTGCCAGTTTGCCCGGCCTGCGGGGGCATGCTTCGCCCCGACGTGGTCTACTTCGGGGAGCACGTGCCCACCCCCGTGTTCGAGCACGCCGAGCGCATTGTTGCCGCAGCAAGTTCATTGATCGTCGCGGGATCATCGCTCGCCGTGAACACCGGAATTCGTCTGGTGCATCGAGCCGAACAGCGCGGCTTGCCGATCGCGGTGATCAATCGTGGGCCGACACAGATCGACCGTCGCGAGTCAGCGCGCGTGCGCATCGAGGGCGGCACGAGCGAGACCCTCACGGCGCTCGCCGCCGTGCTGGGCGCCAGCTCAGTCTAAATAGCGCGCCCGCCGAAAGCCTGCAACTGCGCCGCTACTCGCCGCGCGAAACGCTCGTCATCTCTTCGCGAGAGACGACCTTGATGCGTTCACGCCCCTGCTCGCTGCCGAGCGACAGCTCGTGCGCGTCGAGGCGGTGCCAGCCCTCAATCGTTGTGTAGGGCACGTGGCGAGCTTTGAGCAGTTCGACGACAGCCGATGCCTCGGGCTGCTCGGGCTGCCACCAGTTCTCGCGATCCTCGAGCAAACTCTCGATCGTTTCCATGGCGTCGCTCTTCGTATGTCCGATGAGCCCGACGGGGCCGCGCTTGATCCAGCCGGTCGCGAAGACGCCCCGAACTGGCGCGCCGTCAACGCCGATCACGCGGCCCTGCTCGTTCGGAATCACGCCGCGCTCTTCGTCAAACGGAATCTCATCGAGCGGCGATCCAAAGTAGCCGATCGCCCGATAGAGCGACTGCACCGGCACAACCTCGAACTCACCGGTGTCGATCACGCCGCCGACCCCGTCTGGTGCCGTGCGCTCGATCTTGAGGCCGGCAACGCGCCCCTGATCGTCACGAACTACCTCGACGGGCTTCGACCAGAAATGCAGGTGCAACCTGCGGCTCGCCGGCTGGGCCTCGCCGCTCTCGCGCAGCTTCTGGTCTTCGCGCCACTTGTTCATGATGCGCGAGAGCACGATGACCTGCTTGTTTCGCATTAGCGTCTCGACGGCATACGGATCGTCGAGGTCGAAGTCGCGCTCGTCGATCACCATGTCGACGTCGCGCACCTCGCCGAGTTCGCGCAGTTCGAGCGGAGTGAACTTCACGTACTGCGGTCCCCGTCGCCCGAACAGGTGCAGCTCTTCGATCGGGTTCTGGTCGAGCACCCGATGCACATTGTCGGGAATCTCGGTCGGCAGCAGGTCTTCGGCGTGTTTGACGAGCATGCGCGACACGTCGAGCGCCACGTTGCCGTTGCCGATCACGGCAACCTGCTTCGCGTCGAGCGGCCACTCGCGCGGCACGTCCGGGTGCCCGTCGAACCAGCTCACGAAGTCTGCTGCCCCGTAGCTCGCCTCGGCATCGATGCCGGGAATATCGAGTGATGCGTCGCGGATCGCCCCGGTCGCAAAGATCACCGCGTGGTAGTGGCGCTTCAAGTCTTCCAACCCGATGTGCTCCCCATATCGCACGTTGCCGTGGTAGTGCACGGAGCCGCGCGGCTGACGATCGGTGCCGCCTGCGTCTGCGCGATCCTCGCCGCTCTCGTCACCGCGATCGGTTCGATCGAGCACCTCGCGCAGTGCCGTAATGATTCCCTTGATGCGCGGGTGGTCTGGCGACACCCCGTAGCGCACCAAGCCGTACGGGGCCGGCAGTTGGTCGAACAGGTCGATCTCTACGTCGAAGTCACGCTCTGCCTTGATCATGAGGTCGGCCGCATAGATGCCCGCGGGCCCCGCTCCGACGATCGCGAGACGCATCTTGTTCAAGACATTGTTCCTTTCGCTCTGAGCCCGGGCGCTCCCGCCCTTCGTTCCCCACCTGGCAGAAACCGGCCTCGCACCTCTTTGGTGGCGGATCACCGCCTCGCAGCTACGCTCTTCTCAACCCTCGCGGGTGACGATTGATTCCGCCAGGCGCTCGAGCCCGCGCTTCACGGCAGACTTCGGCAGCGGCGCGAGTGCGGTGACGGCGTCGGCCGACCACTGACGAGCGGTCTGCTCGGTTATGCGGGTCACTTCGTGCTCACGAAGTTCGGCGACCTCAGGGTCGAGGATCGTGGCGTCTTCGCCAGCTGCGATGCGCGCCACGCCGTCGTCGATCCGGGCGAGGAACCCGGCCGCTTCGGCGTCGCCTCGCGCGGCGCGATCGCGCAGCAACAGCAGCGGCATGGTGACCACGCCCGCGCGCAAATCGGTGCCCGCGCGCTTGCCTGTCTGCTCGGCTTTCGGCGAAAGATCGATCACGTCGTCAATGAGCTGAAACGCGACGCCAATCTTCTCGCCATACGCGGTCACGCAGTCAGCGTATTCACGCGGCGCGCCAGAGAACAGCACACCCATGCGCGCGGCGGTCGAAATGAGCGCGCCCGTCTTGTCTGCGAGCACCTGCAGGTAGTGCCGCATCGGGTCGTCTTCGGGGCCGGGGCCGACCGTCTCGTGCAGCTGGCCAAGGCACAGCCGCTCGAACGTCTTCGCCTGCAGCAGAATCGCCTCTTCGCCCATGCCCGAGACGAGCGAAGACGCGCGGGCGAACAGCAGGTCACCCGCGAGGATCGCCACCGAGTTCGACCACACGGTCTGCGCGGCGGGAACCCCCCTGCGCAGGCGGGCGTCGTCCATGACATCGTCGTGGTAGAGCGAGGCGAGGTGCGTCAGCTCGATGGCGATGGCGGCACGGCGCACCTGGTCGTTCGGACCCGAGCCGAGCTCGCTCGTCAGCAGCGTCAGCATCGGGCGAATGCGCTTGCCGCCGGCCTCGGCCAGGTAGCGCGCAGGAGCGTCGGCGACCGCGGAGGCGAACCCGAGCTGGTCGAGCAGCTCTTGCTCGACCACGGCGAGCTCTTTCTGCATGCGATCAGCGTGGCGTTTCTCGGCTGCGCCGCGAAACAGGTGCACCGGCATCGCCTGAGTGGCAGTGTCTTCGGAAAGTGGGCGGCTCATTTGGGCTCCGCCTTCTTTGATGGGGCAGGCTTCGTGCCCGCGGGCTTCGTGGAGGCCGCCTTGCTCGGCGCCGGTTTCTTCGCAGTCGCGGGCTTCGTTGCAGTTGCTGGCTTGGACGTGGCCGCCGGTTTGGTCGCCGCCGGCTTCTTTGCGGTAGTCGTTTTCGCAGCCGCGGGTTTCTTCGTAGCCGCGGGCTTGGCCGCCTGGGGCTCCGGCTCGGCAGGTGCGACCGCCTTGTCTCGCGGCACGAAACCGCGATGCAGCGCGACAATGCCGAGGGTCAGGTTTCGGTAGGCGACGCGCTCGAAGCCCGCCTCGCGCATCCAAGCGGCGAGTTCGTCCTGCGTGGGCCACTGCTCGATCGACTCGTTCAGATAGCGGTAGGCCTCTGCCGCCTCGCGGTTCATGAGGCCGGCCACCCGCGGCAGCACGTGTCGGCCGTAGAGCCCGTAGGGCACGCGGATCGCCTGCGAGGGCGGTGTCGAGAACTCTGCGATCACGATGCGACCACCGGGCTTGACCACACGAAGCATCTCGGCGAGCGCCTTGCGCGGCTGATGCACATTGCGCAAGCCGTATGAGATGGTGGCCGCGTCGAAGCTGTTGTCTTCGAAGGGCAGTGCAGTTGCGTCGGCGAACACGAACTCGATGAGGTCGTTGCCGGCGTGCCGCTTACGCCCCTCTGCGAGCATGCCTTCCGAGAAGTCAGCTGCGACCACGTGCGCACCATGTTTCGCGATCGCTGCACTTGAGGTGCCGGTGCCGGCAGCGAGGTCGAGCACGCGCATTCCCTTGCGCGGAGCGATCGCTTTCGTGGTGGCAATGCGCCACAGGCGGTCATTGCCGACTGTAAGCACGTCGTTGATCAGGTCATAGCGAGGCGATACCTCATCGAACATGGTCGAGACGTCTGTGGCCAGCTTGGTGGCCGTGTCGGGGCGGGTCACCACACCATGCTATCCGTTCATTCTGAGAGCAAAGGTGCGACCGTGGCTTCTGCCGCGACCGCTGCACAGCGCCCGACCAGGCAACTCGGAGTAGATTGGCATGGTGAATCTCGGATCGCTGCCCCGCCTTTTCGCGGTGACGCGACCGCATTCGGCGCTCGCGGTCTCAGACCTGTTGCGTTACACGAGCCCCGAGCAGCCACTCGCGTGGATTCGCGACGACCGCGGCTGCGTTGGTATTGGCGAGGTGGTTCGCCTCGAATTTCAGGGCGAGGATCGCTTCGCCGATGCGAGCAAAGCGTGGCGGGCGCTCAGCGCCAATGCCACGATCGATGACCCAGTTGGCATTCCGGGCTCCGGGCTCATCGCTTTCGGCACCTTCGCGTTCGATGACCGAAGTTCTGCGCGAAGCGTACTCATCGTGCCACGCACTGTCGTGTCGGTGCATGAGGGCCGTGCCTGGGTCACCGAGATCTCGACCAGGGCGCTCACCGCAGAGCCCGAGTTGCCAGCGCGGCTGGATCAGGGCACCTGGCGCGGCACCGACCTCGCGACACACGCGCCCGCTGAGGCATATCTCGCCGGGGTGCGCGGTGCGACCGAACTCATCGAACGGGGCGAACTCGAGAAGATCGTCATGGCCCGCAGAGTCACCGGCTCGGTCGATGCTTCAGACGACGTGCGTGTGCCACTGGCCCGGCTTGCCGAGCGCTACATCGACTGCTGGACATATGCCGTAGACGGCATGATGGGCGCGAGCCCCGAAACACTCGTTCGCCAAACCGACGGCAAGATCACTGCGCGCGTGCTTGCCGGCACCCGAGGTCGCAGGCCCACCCCCGAAGCCGACCTCCGCGAGCGCGACGAGCTGCTCGGCAACGCGAAAGAGCAGCACGAACACGCGTTCGCCGTGCAGAGCGTCATCACCGCGCTCGCCCCGCACGTGCAGCAGCTACGCACGAGCGAGCAGCCGTTTGCGCTGCAGCTGCCGAATGTCTGGCATCTCGCCACTGATCTCGAAGCCGCCCCGAGCGATGGCGGATCCTCGCTTGAACTCACCGCGGCTCTGCACCCGACCGCCGCTGTTGCCGGCACGCCAACCCACGAAGCCATCGAGGCGATCTCGAGGCTTGAACCATTCGATCGCGAACGCTATGCCGGAGCGATCGGGTGGATCGACGCTCGGGGAGACGGCGAGTGGGTGATCGCCCTGCGCTGCGCGCAACTCGGCAAGCCTGCCCGGGGGCAACGCTCTGTCACCGCATATGCCGGTGGAGGCATAGTTGCGGGCAGCGACCCCGCACACGAGCTTCGAGAGACCGTCTCAAAGTTTCGGCCGATCGCCGAAGCCTTCGCGCGCTGAGCCTCGCTCAGCGCTCCAGCGGCACCTCTACCAGCTGCGGGCCCGTGACCTGCTCGGTCAGCAGCCGTTCAAGCACGCCTCGGGTCTCGACCCGGCGATACTGCCATCCGTATGCGCGAGCAAGCGACTCGAAGTCGGCCCGCTGTGGCGTGTACATGACGCGGTCGAAAGCGGCACCCTCGGCCGTCTGCGCGGCCTCCAGCGTGTCGAAGATCGTTCCGCCACCATCGTTGCCAACGAAAAGCTGCAATCGTGGGTGTGCCTCGTTCTCGGGCAGCAGCAATGAGCTCGCGTCGTGCAGCAGCGCAAGGTCTCCAATGAGCACCCGCGTCACACCTGCCCCGAGCGAGGGCTGATCCTCGATCTGACTCGCTGTCGCGATACCAAATGCAGTGGCGATCGTGCCATCGATGCCGGCGAGGCCGCGGTTCACCCGCACCTCGACCCGACGCGGCGATGCGATCGCATCGAGCACGCGCACCAGACGTGACGCAGCGAGCACGAGCCTGTCGTGCGGCCAGCTTGCCCGCCACACGCTCTCGGCGAGCATCTCACGGGTCAGTGGTTCTTTCGCCGCCCCCAGCTCGGCGCGGGCGTAGGCGTTTCGCTCTTTGTATCCGGCGGCCTTCGCGGCCTCGAGGTCGGGTTCGTGCACGGTGGATCGCGCTTCGCGCAGCGCACGATCTGCAACTACCCATCTGCCGAGCCAGCGACGCATACTGCTCGGTTCGTATGATTCGCTGACGTGCGCCGAAGCGACGATGGAGGCGGTGCCGCCCGGGTCAAAATGATCGACCTGCTCGCCACAATGCGGGTCGACGACGATCACTTCAACATCGTCACGCTTCAGGAGCGCGGGCACCTGTCGCGTGAGCGTCGGGTGTCCAAACACGATGGCGCGTTCGATGAGCGCACCGGTCGCCTCATCGTCGATGAGACTGGCGTAGCCTGTGATCGCCTCGCGGCCGAAGCGCACCCCGCTCACTACCTCGGCGAGCAGGGGCAGGCCCGCGGCGTGGGCAAACGCCTCTGCCTCGAGGCCTGCGCCCTCGCCCGCGATCACCACAGCGAGGGCGTCGCCCTCGTGCAGGTAGCTCGTTGTGTCGGTGATCGGGTCGCGGCGCGAAGCGGTTTCGCCAGCGCGAGCGGCACCGCCGGGCGCAACGCCAGTGTCGCGGTCTCGAGCGGCGGCCCCGAACACCTCGCTCGGCAACTGAGGCAGGCTCTCGGCAGGGCTCGAGAGCGGCTCCCGAAACTGCAGGTTCAGCTGCACGGGGCCGGCCGGCAGGTCTGCCCGCGCTCCAGCAGCGGCACTCATCGCACGCGCGGCGACCGTTGCCGGATCGTGCAGGCTGACTGTTCCTGCCGCTGCTTCGAGCGCCTCATCGACGTCAATGTCGAGCGCGAGCCGCGAGCACTCGGCGAACAGACCCGACTGCCTTGTCGTCTGATTGCTTCTCGTGCCTCGCAGCGCCGCTGGTCGGTCTGCGGTCAGCAACAGCATCGGCACCCGTGACTCGTGTGCTTCAAGCGCCGCCGGCAAGAGGTTTGCGACGGCAGATCCACTCGTCACGATGACGGGCACCGGCACTCCGGTCTCACGAGCGACGCCGAGGGCGAAGAAGCCCGCCGAGCGCTCATCGAGCCGCACGTGCAGACGAACCGCCCCCACAGCCTCTGCCTGTGCCGCCGCAAGCGCGAGCGCCTGCGAGCGTGACCCCGGGCACACGACCACGTCGCGCACCCCGTGCCGAATGAGTGCGCCGAGCAGCTCGGTCGCGTATTGCGAGGCGAGTGCGGGCTGTGTCACTGCTTCTCGCCGGAGGGGTCGTCGGGTTTTGCCGAGCCGCCGGGCGCATTGCCGTCGGCTTCGGTGCCGCTCGAGCCCGAATCAGCCTCACGATCGACGCCGGGGAAGACCTCGTCGTCGAGTTCGCGAAGACGCGCTTCGAGTTCTTCGACGTGCGCATCGAGTTCGGCAGAAGAAAGTCTCGTCGCAGTGAAGCGCGGGTCGTCGTCTGGCGGCCGCACCGCGGTCGGCATGGGGCCTCGCGATTTTCCGATGATGAGCCAGAGCAGGGCGCCGATCACCGGCAGCAAGACGATCATGACTACCCACACCGGCTTCGACACCCCGCGGGCCCTGGCCGGGTCGCTCATCGCAGCATCGACGAGCGCGTAGAGCACGAGAGCCACGCCGACGACTACACCAATGATCGCAAACCGAACCATGCCCCCATGCTACCCGGGCTGCCTGACAGCCCGGGCCCGCGTCGCCACCCTGGGGCTTCGCTTCAGCTAGCCTCGCTACAATACTCGCTTGTGAATACTGGCAAGTCTTGGGCCCTCTACATCGTGTTGCGAATCGTCTTTTTTGCGGTGCCCTTTGCCGTGCTGCTCTTGATCAACTGGCCGTGGTGGCTGGCGCTGATCATCTCTACGCTGATCGCACTCGCGCTCTCGGTGATCTTCTTGTCGAAGCAGCGCAGCGAGGCTTCGACGAGCATCTACGAATGGCGCAATCGCGATCGCACGGCCGACGACATTGCTGAAGACGCGATCGCAGATGATGCCATCGCTGACGCCGCGATCTCCGATAATCAAGCACGCGAAGAGGGCGACGAGAGCACCGAGCTCTCGCGCTAGTTCGTCGGGATCGACTCAGTCATTCACGATGGTGTAGTGCTTGCGCAGTGTCTCGTGCACGCGCCACACACCCTTCCACCCCGACGGCGTGACGAACACATCGCCCGCCTCGAATCGCTGCGTGCGTACCGATCGTCGCGTGGTTCGCGTCGCGCAAGAAGTGGGTTGGCGTGTGGTGCATTGTGGCCTCCGTTGGCGTATGTGCGGTTGAGAATGCTCGAAAAGGATCAGTGCCGGCCCGTGATGACGTCGGCGATGTGGGCAATCGGCGAGGTCGTCGGGCGTCCCTTGAGTTCGGCAGAGTCGGCGATGCCATAGGCAGTGTAGAGGCCCTTCGTTGCGATCCAGCGCAGCGGTTCGGGCTCCCACTTGCGAACACGGTGATTCACCCACGGCAGCAAAACGCGTTCGCTGTTCTTGCCGAGGATCAGATCGGCGATCGTGCGGCCGGCCAGGTTGGTCGAGGTGACGCCGGTGCCGACGTAGCCGCCGCCCCAGGCGATGCCGGTCTCGCGATCGAGCCCGACGGTTGCCGACCAGTCGCGCGGCACGCCGAGCACGCCCGACCACACGTGGTCAATCGCTGCGCCACGGGTCGCAGGGAAGAAGCGATGCATGATCTCGCTCAGGGTGTCGACGGTAATCGCCGGTGTCTGCCCGTCGGTATCGGTCTTCGAGCCGTACTTGTAGGGCACGCCGCGCCCGCCGATTGCGATGCGGTCGTCTGCGGTGCGCTGGGCGTACATGTAGACGTGCGCGAAGTCGCCGAGCACCTCACCCTTGCTCCAGTGCAGCTCGTCCCACACGTGCTGCGGCAGCGGCTCGGTGGCGATGAGCGACGAGTTCATGGGCAGCCAGAGCCTGCGCAGACCCTTCAGGCCCGCCGTGAACCCCTCGGTCGCGCGCACGATGAAGTCGGCCGAGACCGTTCCGTGGTCGGTGACGACCCTATGCGGGGCGATCTCGAGCGCGGTCGTGCCCTCGTAGATGGTCACCCCGAGCCGCTCGACAGCCTTCGCGAGCCCCGCCGCGAGCTTCGCCGGCTGAATGCGCGCGCTGTGCGGGTGCCACACCGCTGCCCTGGTGCCCGCGACATTGATCTTCGCCGTGGCTTCTGCGGCCTCGAGCAGTTCGAGGTCGGTATACTTCCACGCCTGCTCGGCCGCGGCGAACTCGCGAATTCGCTTCTCTTGCGCCGGCGCGTAGGCGACGTTGAACTCGCCGCCCTTCTTGATGTCGGCGTCGATGCCTTCGACCTGGGTGACGCGAATCACCTCGTCGACGGTCGCATTCATCTCGCGCTGCATGCGCTCGGCGGCGTCTCGTCCGTGGGTCTTGACATACTGCTCACGCCCGCCGGTGATCGCGTTCGTCAGCCAGCCGCCGTTGCGGCCCGAGGCACCGTAGCCAGCGTGGCGCTGCTCAATCACCGCGACGCGCAGATCGGGCTGCGCCTGCTTGAGGTAGTAGGCCGTCCAGAGGCCGGTGTAGCCTGCGCCGACGATGGCGACATCTACCTGCAGATCGCCCGGCAGCGCTGGCCTCGGCGAAGGTGCACCGACCTGTTGCCACCAGTGAGAGACGTTGCCATTGATCATGAATCATCCTTGATTTATTGGGTGAGAGTGCGGTGGCGCCGCAGCGCGAGGCGATGCTCGCTGAGGTTGAAAGTCATTTAGAACGCGAACGCGACGCCCATGAGCACCCCGTAGGCGAGGGCGGTCAGGCTCGTGATTGCGAGCGCGAGAATCATCTCGCGCGAGGTGCGCGCCCAGAGCATAATAACGACGGCCGGAATCGCCCCGAAGAGAGCGAACAACGTGTAGATCATTCCCGGGTAGGCCACGAGGTAGATGGCGGGCGCCACAAAGGGAACAAGCGCGCATACCGTGAAGAGAATGCGCGACGCGCGATCTCCGATGCGCACCGAGAGCGTGTGCTTACCGACGAGTCTGTCGGTGGCGATATCGCGGGTGTTGTTTGCAATCAGCACTGCCACCGCGAGCAGGCCGACGCCAGCCCCGGCGATCCATGCCTCTTGCGGAATAATCTCACTCTGCAGCCACACAGTGCCCACTGTCGCGACGATGCCGAAGAACACGAACACGGCGATCTCGCCGAGCCCTGCGTAGCCGTACGGCCGCTTGCCACCGGTATAGAACCAGGCGGCGAGAATCGCAACCACGCCTACCGCGAGAAACCACCAGCGACCGCTGAGCACGATCGCAACGAGCCCTGCCGCCGCCGCGAGTCCGAAGAAGGTGAGCGCGGTCGCGAGCACGGCCTTCGGGTTTACGAGCCCCGAGCCGGTCAGGCGCGCGGGGCCGACGCGGTGCGCATCGGTGCCGCGAATACCGTCGCTGTAGTCGTTCGCGTAGTTGACGCCGATCTGCAGCAGCACGGCGACCGCCAGCGCAAGCAGGCTGAGGGTCAACGAAAACGACTTTTGCAGCGCCGCGACTCCCGCGCCGGCGGCCACGGGTGCGATCGCGAGGGGCAGCGTACGCAGGCGAGCGCCACCGATCCAGTCGATCCAAGTGATGCGGTTGCGGCCGTCTTCGTGCTGATGGCGCTCAGCCGCGGCGCGCGTGGCCGGGTTGCCTGATCGCGCGGGATTCTTCGAAGCACTCATGCGTCGATCCTACTGAGTGTCAGGGCATCGAGCCGCGCGCCGAGAGACGCTCAGAAACTTACGCTCGCCGAGGCTACGGCCGCGTCTGGCGAAACGTTTGCCTGAGTTCGGCGATCCAGCGCTCGATCGAGGCGATGTCTGGCTTGCCGCCCGCGAGCCTCGGCAGCTCTTCTGTCTCGGTCGCCCACTCGGGAACCGCGGCCGCGCCAAGCTGCTGCTTGACCGTCGCGCGCACCTCGTCGAGCGACACCGCGCCTGGCTCGGTCTCGACCACGAGCGAGGCGCGCTCGCCCCACTCGGGGTGCGGCGCACCGAGCGCGACCGCGCTCGACCAGCCGGGCAGCTCCCTGACGACGCGCTCGACCACGTCGAGCGACACGTTCACGCCGCCCGAGATGATGACGCGGTCGAGGCGGCCGGTCACGGTGAGCATGCCGCCGAGCAACTCGCCCGCGTCGCCCGTGCGATACCAGCGCGTGCCGTTCTCTTCGACAAAACGTTCGTCTGTGAGCGCCTGAGCCCCGGCTGCTTCGCCGGCGCCTTCGACGTAGCCCGTGGCGAGGCACGATCCGCTCAGCTGCACTTCACCGCCCCGAATGCGCATGCGGGTGTCGCCGATCTCGACGCCGTCGTACACGCACCCACCAGCGGTCTCGGTCATGCCGTAACTGCGGCGCAGATTGACACCCAGCTCGTGCGCCCGCTGCCGCATCGCGAGAGAGATCGCCTGCCCGCCGACGAGCACCGCGGCGAAACCGCGAAGTGTGTCGGCCGCCGCGGGGTCGCCCTCTGCAAGGTCGAGCAGCCGGCCGAACTGCACCGGAACGAGTGAGACGTAGCGCCGCTCGTGATCCATGCGTTCGGCCGTAGCGAGCAGCGCCTCTGCGTCGAACGGCCCGTCGAAGAATACTGGCTCGATGCCCGAGACCTGGCTGCGCACGAGCATCTGCAGGCCAGAAATCAGGTGCGCCGGCAGCGTCACGAGCCACTGGCCGGGGCCGCCGAGCGCCTCGTGTGTTGCCTCTGCGCTCGCGATCAGCGCGGCGGCAGAGAGCGCGACAGCCTTCGGAACGCCGCTCGATCCAGACGTCCGCACGAGCACGGCGGTTTCTGCGGGCAAGCTCGCGGCCTGCAGCCTGCGCACCTCATCGTCGCCGAGACCGGGCGCCACCGGAAGCACCGGTGCGCCCCCTCGAAGCGCGTTGGCGAGGGCCGGCAGCAGCCAGGCTCGGTCGTCGACGGGAATAGGGCGCAGCGGGGCTCGTGTGCTCACTCGTCCAGGCTACCCCGCGCGCTGCTGAGTCGCGCAGCCGCGTGCTGCAGCGCCTCGATATAACGCGCGCTTTCGGCCTCGGTAACGCGCGGCGCGGGGCCCGAGATCGAGACCGCCGCGGCCCCGAGCCCGCTCACCGAGGCTTGCGCCGGCAGGGCGACTGCAATGCAGCGCACACCCACCTCCTGCTCACCGTCATCGATCGCGAATCCTCGCCGCCTGCTCTCGCGCAGTTCTGCAAAGAATGCGGCCTCGTCGGTGATGGTCGACGGGGTGTATCTCGGCAACCCGGTGTGCTGAATAATCGAGCGCACTTTCGACTCCGGAAGGGTCGAAAGAATCGCCTTGCCGACGCCCGAGGCGTGCGGCAGCACCTGTCTGCCCACCTCGGTGAACATGCGCATGCGGTGCCGCGAGGGCACCTGGGCGACATACGCCACGAGATCGCGGTCGAGCACGGCGAGGTTGGCGGTCTCGCCTGAGATCTCTTCGAGTTCGGCGAGCACGGGCTGCGCGAGCACGGCGAGCGCGGGGGTTGCCTTGCGGCCGAGCGCGATGAGCGCGGGCCCGGGGCTGTACTCGCGCGACGCGTGCTGGTTGACATAGCCGCGCGCCTGCATCGTGCGCAACAGGCGATGCGCGGTGGGCGGGGTCAGGCCGGTTCGCTGCGCCACTTCGGCAAGCGAAAGGGATCGCTCGGCTTCGCCGAGGGCCTCGAGCAGATCGAGCGCCCGGTCGACGGACTGCACACCGGGTGACGCCATGATCCTCAATTCCATGATGCGAAATGAATATTTCGAATGATGATACGCGCCACTACACTCGGGGGCAACCACCCAGGCCACCCAGGATCGGAGCCAGTCAATGTCGAACTACGCCTCGCGCGCAGACCTGCAGGTCGCCCAGCCCATCATCGAGTTTGCCGAGCAGACCGCCGAGCGTCACGGCTTCGATCTCGAGCAGTTCTGGGTGGGCGTCTCTGCGATCGTGCACGACCTGGCTCCGAAGAACGCCGAGTTGCTGGCAGAGCGAGACCGGCTGCAGCAGCAGATCGACGACTGGCACCGCGAGCACCCGGGCAAGCCCGACGCTCGCGCGTACCGCGAGTTTCTCGAGCGCATCGGTTACCTGCGGCCCGAGCCGGCTCGCTTCTCGGTCGGCACCACGCGCGTCGACCCCGAGATCGCGACGCTCGCCGGCCCTCAGCTCGTGGTGCCGCTGCTCAACGCACGCTTCGCGCTGAACGCGGTGAACTCGCGCTGGGGCTCGCTCTACGACGCGCTCTACGGCACCGACGCGATCGATCAGTCGGGCGAGCTTGCCCCTGACAAAGGGTACAACGCGGCGCGCGGCGCGAAGGTCATCGAGCGCGGTCGCGGGCTGCTCGACCTCGTTGCTCCGCTGAGCGAGGGATCGCACGCACAGGCGACGCTCTACTCCGTCGAGGGCGACGAGCTCGTCGTCTCGCTGCACGGGGGCGCGAAGGCGCGGCTCGCAGACCCCGCCGGCTTCGCCGGCTACCGCGGTGACGCTGCTGCGCCGAGCGCGGTGCTGCTGGTGCACAACGGCCTGCACGTCGAGATCGCGATCGACGCGAGCGCGCCGATCGGCGCCACCGATGACGCGGGTGTGCAAGACCTGCTGATCGAGTCGGCGCTGACCACGATCATGGATCTCGAAGACTCGGTCGCGGCGGTGGACGCAGACGACAAATCGCTCGGCTACCGCAACTGGCGGGGACTCATGGACGGCACTCTCGAGGAAAGCGTTGAAAAGAACGGCCGGGTCTTCACCCGCGCGGCTAACCCCGATCGCGAATACACCGCGCCGAACGGCGAGGCGCTCGTGCTGCCCGGCCGATCCACGCTCTTCATTCGCAACGTCGGCCACCTCATGCGCACCGATGCCGTGCTCGATCGCGACGGCGAGTGGGTGCCCGAGGGCGTGCTCGACGCGATCATGACGGTGCTCGGTTCGCTCGCCGATCTGCCGCAGTTCGGAGCGGCAGGCGGTACCGCGGGCCGCAACTCGCGCAGCGGATCGATCTACATCGTGAAGCCGAAGATGCACGGGCCAGATGAGGTGGCCTTCGCGTCTGAGCTGTTCGCTCGTGTCGAGGCACTCTACGGGTTGCCCGCGAACACCGTGAAGATCGGCATCATGGACGAGGAGCGCCGCACTTCGGCGAATCTCGCAGCCTGCATCGAGGCCGCCCGCGATCGCGTCGTCTTCATCAACACCGGCTTTCTCGACCGCACGGGCGATGAGATTCACACCTCGATGCAAGCCGGGCCCATGCTGCCGAAGGCCGGTATTCGCACGCGGCCCTGGCTCGGCATCTACGAGCAGCGCAACGTCGCGATCGGTGTCGACAGCGGGCTCGACGGGCGGGCGCAGATCGGCAAGGGCATGTGGGCGATGCCCGACCTGATGCACGAAATGCTCGAGCAGAAGATCGGACACGTTCGTGCGGGCGCCTCGACCGCGTGGGTGCCGTCGCCGACCGCGGCGACGCTGCATGCACTGCACTACCACCAGCTCGACGCGTTCGAGGCCCGCCGCTCGCTGCCCGACTTGCCCGCGAACAGCCTCGACACGCTGCTCGAGATCCCGCTCGCGGGCGAAGGTGACCTGACTCCCGAGATCGTGCAGACCGAGGTCGACAACAACGCGCAGTCGATTCTCGGCTATGTCGTGCGCTGGATCGACCAGGGCGTCGGCTGCTCGAAGGTGCCCGACATTCACAACGTGGCGCTCATGGAGGATCGCGCGACGCTGCGCATCTCGGCGCAGCTGCTCGCGAACTGGCTCGCACACGGCGTCATCGATATCGAGCAGGTCGCCGAGAGCCTGCGCCGCCTCTCGGCCGTCGTCGATGAGCAGAACGCGGGCGACCCGCTCTACGAGAAACTGCTGGGCGCCGACGGGGCGACCCCGGGCATCGCGTTCGAGGCGGCGCGGCGCATGATCGTCGAGGGTGCGGCCCAGCCGAACGGCTACACCGAGCCGCTGTTGCACGAACTGCGCAAGGTGAAGAAAGCGGCCCAGTAGCATCGCACGCCTCGCGGTGGCGCGATCCTTTTCGGAGACAACAGACCCCTGCCCGACTCTGGTTATTGGAATCTCCAATAACAGTGAGAACGGTGAGAGCCCGCGAAGATGAATGCGCGGTATGTGGGGTGCCTCTAGACTTATCGGGTGAGCAATATCTCCCGTCTTTCAAAGAAGATCGGCGCGATCGCCGAGTCCGCAACCCTCAAGGTCGACGCTAAAGCAAAGGCCCTGCAGGCCGAGGGTCGACCCGTCATCAGCTACGCCGCTGGCGAGCCCGATTTCGCCACCCCGGCGCATATCGTCGACGCCGCGCGCGCTGCGCTCGATGACCCGAAAAACTTCCGCTACACGCCGGCCGTCGGTTTGCCCGTGCTGCGAGAGGCGATCGTGCGCAAGACCAAGCGCGATTCGGGTCTCGACATCACGCCCGCTCAGGTCATCGTCACCAACGGCGGCAAGCACGCCGTCTACTCGGCGTTCCAGACCATTCTCGATCCGGGCGACGAGGTCCTTCTGCCGGCCCCGTACTGGACCAGCTACTCAGAAGAGATTCAGCTCGCCGACGGTGTCGCAGTCGAGGTCTTCGCGGGCGCAGATCAGGGCTACAAGGTCACGGTCGATCAGCTCGAGTCTGCCCGCACCGACCGCACCAAGGCGCTGCTCTTCTGCTCGCCGTCGAACCCGACCGGCGCGGTCTACACTCCCGACGAGGTGCGCGCGATCGGCGAGTGGGCGCTGTCGCACAACCTGCTTGTGGTGAGCGACGAGATCTACCAGAACCTCACCTATGACGGTGTGCGCGCGGTGTCGATCGTCGAAGCGGTGCCCGAGCTCGCGAACAACACCATCCTCGTCAACGGCGTCGCGAAGACCTTCGCAATGACCGGCTGGCGCATCGGCTGGCTCATCGGCCCCGCAGACCTCGTCAAGGGTGCGGCAAACCTGCAGTCGCACATGACCTCGAACATCAACAACATCGCGCAGGTAGCCGCCGCAGCCGCACTCGATGGCCCGCAGGAGCCGGTCGAAGAGATGCGCCAGGCGTTCGACCGCCGCCGCAAGCTGATCGTTGAAGAGCTGAACAAGGTGCCGGGCTTCCACTGCCCGATGCCCGAGGGAGCGTTCTACGCCTACGTCGACGTCACCGGCGCGCTCGGCCGCGAGATTCGCGGGGTCACCCCCACGACCTCGCTCGAACTCGCCGACCTGATTCTCGACCAGGCAGAGGTCGCCGCGGTTCCGGGCGAGGCCTTCGGCCCGAGCGGATACCTGCGCTTCAGCTACGCGCTCGGCGATGAGGCGCTCGTCGAGGGCGTGCGTCGCATCCAGGCGCTGCTCTCGGAGTAGCTCGCGGCAAGCCCGTCGCGCGGTGCATCGCGCTTCGGGTCACCCACCTTCACGACAGACAGCCAGCAATTGTCGCCCTCGCACCGCGAGGCGATCACTGCTGGCTGTTTGCGTTGTGTCGCCGCGCTGGCCCACACCCGCAGCCACTTCCAATTCATCTGATGATTCGACTATGGTGGAAGCGATGCCCTCTACGGGCACGTAGGTGCGCGAAACTTCGCAGCACGCGACAGGTCAGAGATAGAGGGGCGCAGAGCCAATGAGCAATCGTTTCGAGTGGACCCGCGTGATGCACGAGACCAAACGCAGGCACCTCATCGTGCTGCGTACCGAGCTCGTCGCCCCGCGCATGCAGCGAATCACCCTCGGCGGGGCAGAGCTTGAGGGCTTCACCTCGCTCGCGCCTGGCGATCACGTGAAAGCATTCTTTCCAGACCCGAGCGTGGGCGAGATCGTCACCCCGGTTATCGTCGACGGCCGCACCCAGCAGCCCGAGGGGCCGGGCGAGGTCATCGCCCGCGACTACACCCCGTTCGCGTTCAGACCCGACGGCGAGAACGGCCCCGAGCTCGACCTCGATTTCGTGCTGCACGCCGACGCCGCACACAGCGGGCCAGCTGCAGCGTGGGCGGCGAACGCGAGGCCCGGCGATCCTTTGATTATCGGAGGGCCCCGAGGCTCACGCGTACCGCCACGCGACATCGAACGCGCGATTCTGATCGCCGACGAATCGGCGCTGCCAGCGGTCACCCGCTGGCTCGAGCTGCTCGGCGACACCGAGGTCGTGGGCCTGTTCTCGACGCTCGACCCGGCCACGCCGAGCTACCTGAGCGGTTACGCCGCCGACTCGCGAGAGTTTCGTTGGTTCAGCGGCGAGGATCGCGACAACCGCGTCGCCGAGGCCCTTGCGACGCTCGAGATCACCGAGGGCACCCTCGTGTTTCTGGCCGGCGAGGCTGGATCGCTGATTCCGCTGCGCCGCTACCTGCGCCGCGAGCTCGGGCTGCCGAAAGAGCAGGTTGACGCGCACGGCTACTGGAAGAAGGGCGAGGCGAACCTCGACCACCACGCGCCGCTCGACCCGTCAGACCCCGACTAAGCTCAGTCCAGCTCGCCGCGACTTCGAGCAGGTGGGCAGTTGATGTTGCCCGCGAGCATTCCAGGCAACGTTTTCTGCCCACTTGCTGCAGACTAACGGCGCCTCACCAGGTGGTGAGCACCTCGTCGAGCACGTGCTCGAGGCTCAGCTCGGGCCGAAACAGCAGCCAGTCGAGGCAGGCACCGGCGAGCGCCCCGAAGAACGCGGCGCCCGCGGTCTCGGTGATCCTCTCGGCGCTTTGCTCGCTATTGCCGGCCGCGACGTGCGCGTCGCGAAGCGCATCGCGCAGGCGGGTCGCCACCGAGCTGCGGGCCTCGTTCATCGTCTCGGCCCAGGCGCGGTCGGTGCGAAACACCTCGGCGGCCATCAGCTTCGCGAGGTCGATGTTGTTGCGCAGGGCCTCGAGCGTCGCGGCGGCAACAATGCGAGGCGCACCCTCGCCGGGAACGCCCTCGCGGGCGCTGTCGATCGCCGCGCTGAGCCGCTCGAAGCCACGCCGCATCACCTCGGCGAACAGCGCGTCTTTCGAGGCGAAGTTGTAGTACAGGCTGCCCTTGGCGACGCCCGCGGTCTCGGCGATCTGGTCCATCGACGCGCCGCTGATGCCGTGCTGCGCCGCGACCGCGACGGCCGCATCGACGATCAGCTGCTTCGTGTTCACCCGTGCCATGGTTCTATCCTTGCGTATCTTGTGGCTTGCGGCGCCTGGGGCTGCGCCCGCCTTCGACCTGCGCGTAGCACCGATTGGATAGGAAACCCGCGAGCGTGTCGGTTAACTACCGCGGTTAGGGTATCCATTCGCGGGGTTCCTATCCATTCGATGGCGCTGGATCGGCCCGCCGCCCGGCCAGCAGACGCCGGTGGGCGAGGGGGCGATAGGCGGGGGCAGCCGGCAGCCGGCCCGCGCCCCGCCTACAGGGCGAGCTCGGGATGCAGGCGCGCGACCGTCCACACCTTCTGGCGGCGGGCCGCCACGGCGCTGATGGCGAGCGAACCGATCAGCACGCCGAGCATCACGATGAGCGAGCCCCAGAACCGTGCGTCGATGCCGCCGCCGATGAGCTGCCTCAGACCGGTCACCACGTACGACGCGGGCATGAAGGGGTGCAGCGCCTGGAAGAAGCCCGGCGTCGTCTCGACGGGGTAGGTGCCGCCCGACGAAGAGAGCTGCAGCATCAGCAGCACGAGGCTCACGACGCGGCCGGCCGCGGTGCCAAGCAGGGCGATGAACATCTGCTGCAGCGCCAAGAATGCGAGCGTCACGAGCAGCATGAACCCGGCCATGCCGACCCAGTGCACGGGCTGCATGCCGACGGCGTAGACCAGAACGAGCATCATGATGACGACCTGGCCGACCCCGATCAGGGCGGCGGGGCCGAAGCCCGCGAGCACCGAGCGCAGACCCGAGACGTTCGAGGCGAGCGGGCGGCGCGGCAGCGGCCGCAGAATCAGCCAGGTGATGAGCGCGCCGACGAACGAGGCGAGCGCGATGAAGAACGGCGCGAAGCCCTCGCCGAAGCCCTGCACCTCGTTCTCGGTGCGCTCGCTCAGCTGCACGGGTGCGGCGATCGTCTCGGCGATCCTCGTGCTCTGCCCTGCCGCGAAATCTGGCGCCTCTGCCGCGCCCTCGTTCAGTTTCTTCGAAAAGGATCCCGCACCATCGTCGAGGGCCTTCGCCCCTTCGGCGAGCTGCGCGCTGCCCGACGCGGCCGTGGTCGCACCGGCGTGCAGCTTCGAGGTGCCCGAGACCAGTTGCGAAGCGCCGTCGCTCAGCTCGGCGGCGCCCGAGGCGAGCTGCCCTGCCGCAGCGTTCACCTGTGCCGCGCCGGTGGCGGCCTGTGCGCTCCCGGCCGCGAGATCCTTCGCTCCCTGCGCGGCGAGCGGCAGGCCGTCGGCCAGCTGCTGCACCTGCGGCAGCGCCCCGCCGACTTTGTCGTGCAGCGTGGTCGCGCCCGCCGCGATCGCCTGCAGCGACGTGCCCTTCGACTGCAGCGCGAAGTCGAGCTGCGCGAGTGTCATGTCTGGATTCGCAGCGGCGAGCTGCGCGATCGCACCGGTGCCGGTGGCAAGCAGAGCCGAGCCGTCGTTCAGCTGCGTCAAGCCGGCGAGCAGTGTCGGCGCGCCCGCGGCAGCCGGTTCGAGATTCGACGCGAGCAGAGAGGCGCCCTCAGCGAGTTGCGACGTGCCGTCAGCGAGCTCGGGCGCCTTCGCCGCGAGCTGCGCCGTGCCGTCGGCGAGGCGGGCAGCCCCGTCTGCGAGCTCGGGAGCTTTGCCCGCGAGCTGCGCGGTGCCGTCGTTCAGCTCGGTAAGGCCGCCGCTCAGCTGGGAGCTTGCCTGCGCGAGCGTGGTGGTGCCGCCGTGCAGCGTCGTCGCTGCATCGGCCGCCTGGCGTGTGCCGTCGCTCAACTTCTCGGCGCCTACGAGCACCTGCTCTGCAGCGGTCTCGGTTGCGGTTTCTGCCACCGCATCGCGCAGCTGCACCATCGCGGTCTTGCCGAGTGTCGAGGCGAGAAACGAGTTGCTGTCGTTGTATTGCACCTCGATCTGACCGGCCTTCGGATCGTCTTGCAGACCAGCGAGCGTGCTCGAGAAGTCGCGCGGAATCGTCACTGCGAAGTACACGTCGCCGTCAGCGACAGCACGCTCGGCCTCGGCCGCGGCGAGAGGCTTCCAGTCGAGGTCGCCGCCTTTGAGCAGTTCATCGACGACGTCGTTGCCGGCCGTGAGCGTCTTGCCGCCGGGGGCTTCTGCCGGCCGGTCGAGGTTGACGACCGCGACGGGCAGCTTGTTCATGTTGTCGGTCGGCGCCCAAAATGCCCAGAGATAGAGGGCTCCGTAGATGAGTGGAATCACCAGAAGCACGGCGATCGCGACCTTCGGCAGCGCGCCGCGCTTGAAGCGCTTGAGTTCTGTGGTGCGGGTGAAGAGTGACATGCCTGGTTCTGCTTAGAGTTCGATAGTGGCGGTGGTGGCGAGCAGTGCGGCGTCGCTCGGATCGCTCGTGGCGACGACGACGCGCACGCCGTGGGCTGCGAGCTCGCGCAGGCGTTCGGCGACGAGGGCTCGCTCGGTGGGGCTGAGCAGCGCGTCGAAGTCGTCGATGCACAGCATCTCGGGGCCTTCGATGCGGGCGAGGGCGATGCGCAGCAGCATTTCTGAAGCGGGATCGAGCTCGCGCACGAGCGTCTTCGGCGTGGGCTGTTCGTACTCTCCGAATGCCTCGGCGAGCAGTTCGCTCGACAGCTCGGGGGTGACGCGCGGGGTGCGGCGCCACCAGGGCATCGCCCATGCGAGTCGCTCGCGCAGCGTGTCGCCGACTGTGACGCCCGGTTCGAGCGCGTCGAGTTCTGCGAACCCGGCAACGCCCACGCGGCGTCGGGTTTCTGCGAGCCCCGAACGAGTCGCGAGGTCGGCGCCGAGCACCGCGGCCGAGCCATCACTCAGGCGCATGCGCCCGGACAGGCTGAGCAGCAGCGAGGTGCGCCCGCTGCCTCTCGCGCCGATCACCACGGTGATCGGGCTGTCTGAGGCTGCGTCGAGCGGGCCGAACACCGGGCCGCGGGCCGCACGCACACTTGCCCCGTTCAGGGCGATGACGGTGTCGGGCATGCTGATCCTTTTCGTAACTTTTTGTACTGACTAGTCAGTTTAGAATTGTTTTCACAGATCGTCAAGCCCTACCCGCGCTCCCTCGTTATTGGAATTTCCAATAACGAGAAGGGGCGGGCAAAGAAAATTCGAAATCGCCGGGAATAGATCTCGCCGAGTCGCGTTGATACATGCATACGCATACAGTTGAGAGGCGAGGATCGCCCTCACAATCAAGGAGCAATCATGGAATTCGGCGTCTTCACGGTCAGCGACATCACCCGTGATCCCATTACCGGCTACACGCCAAGCGAGGCCGAGCGCATCGACGCCACCGTGCAGATCGCGAAGAAGGCCGAAGAGGTCGGCCTCGACGTCTTCGCGGTCGGCGAGCACCACAACCCGCCGTTCTTCTCATCGAGCCCGACGACCCTGCTCGCCTACATCGCTGCGCAGACGAAGACGCTCAAGGTGAGCACCTCGACCACCCTCATCACGACGAACGACCCCGTGCGCATCGCCGAGGAGTACGCGATGCTGCAGCACCTTGCCAAGGGCCGCATGGACCTGATGCTGGGCCGCGGCAACACCGCCCCCGTCTACCCCTGGTTCGGCAAAGACATCCGCTCGAGCCTGCCGATGGCGCTCGAGAACTACAACCTGCTGCACCGCCTCTGGACCGAAGACGTGGTCGACTTCGAGGGCAACTTCCGCACCCCACTGCAGGGCTTCACCTCGACGCCGCGCCCGCTCGACGACGTCGCGCCGTTCGTGTGGCACGGCTCTATTCGCACCCCCGAGATCGCCGAGCAGGCCGCGTTCTATGGTGACGGCTTCTTCGCGAACCACATCTTCTGGCCGAAGGGGCACTACAAGCGCCTCGTCGAGTTCTACCGCCAGCGCTTCGAGCACTACCACGGCGACAAGAAGCAGGCGATCGTCGGCCTCGGCGGCCAGACCTACATCGCGAAGAAGTCGCAGGATGCGTGGAACGAGTTTCGCCCGTACTTCAACGAGGCTCCCGTCTACGGCGGCGGCCCCCGCATGGAGGACTTCGTCGACCAGACCCCGCTCACGGTCGGCAGCCCGCAGGAGGTCATCGACAAGACCCTCAGCTTCCACGACGAGTTCGGCGACTACCAGCGCCAGCTCTTCCTGGTCGATCACGCGGGCCTGCCCCTGAAGGCCGTGCTGAACCAGCTCGACCTGCTCGGCGAAGTGGTCGTGCCGGTGCTGCGCAAGGAGCTCGCCGCACGCCGCGACCCAGAGACGCCCGACACCCCGTCGCACGCGTCGCGCGTCAAGGCGAAGTACGGCGACGAGGATCCGCGCCAGCCGCGCCCAAATGCGAACCGCGGCGACAACGTCACCGGTGGGTCGCCATACCAGGATTCGCCGGCGAAGAAGGGCAGCGCCTTCGGGCTCTGAACTCGTGGGCACGAGAGAGAAGGGTAGAGACCGTGAGCGTTCGCGAGGCGAATGAGGCGTGGGAGGCAGTGATGACCGCACACTCGGTGATCATGCGCCGATTCGCCGAAGAGCCGGTATGGCGCGAGAACGGCCTGAGCATGCGCGAGTACGACGTGCTCTACACGCTCGCAAAGTGCGAGGCTCCGGCCCGCTTGGGCGAGCTGCAGCAGGGCGTGCTGCTCAGCCAACCCGCCCTCTCCCGCCTCGTCGACCGACTCGAGGCCCGCGGTTTGGTCGCTCGAAGCAGCGACCAAACCGACGGGCGTGCGGTGCGCGTCACGCTCACGCCCGCAGGCAGAGAGCTGCAGCAGACCGTGGGCCGATCCCACGCCCGAAGCGTAGAACGCGAACTGCGCGCGCTGACCCCCGACGAGCAACGCGAGCTGAAGCGGCTCGTGACGAAGCTGCTCGCCCCCGCCGAACTTTCCAACGCACACGAAGAATAAGAGCCAGATATGTCTGAGAACCCCACCACCGCACAGGCCGAGGCAGCACCCCGCACGCTGCAGCTCGTATCGGTCAACGCCGGCACGAGCGACCCGTCGTCGACGCAGATGCTCGCCGACCGCATCGCCGACCGCACCGTCACCGCCGGGGCCGAACATGGCCTCGACATCGAGCTGCGCCAGATCGATCTGCGCGGGCTCGCGACCGACATCACGAACGCGATCATCAGCCAGCACGTCTCACCCGAGCTGCAGCGCGCACTCGATCTGATGCGCGACGCCGACGGGCTCATCGCGAGTACGCCGGTGTATCAGGCCGGCGCGAGCGGGTTGTTCACGCAGTTCTTTCAGATTCTCGACACCGACCTGCTGATCGGCACGCCCGTCGTGCTCGCCGGCACCGGCGGCAGCGCCCGCCACTCACTCGTGATCGACGATCAGCTGCGCGCCTCGTTCGCGTATCTGCGCACGCTCACCGCACCAACCGCGGTCTACGCGGCTCCCGAGGATTGGCAGGAGAAGGGGCTGGGGTCGAGGATCGGACGCGCCGCGAATGAACTGGTGCTGCTGATGCGCTCGGGCCTGCGCGAGCAATTGCGCGGCAATGCATGGGGCAGCTACCAGCACAGCTTCGGCAGTGCGGGCGGCGCCGAGACCGCGATCGACTTCGACAGCGACCTGATGAAACTAGCGGCTGGCGGTCAGTAGGAGACGCGGAGCGTCGACTCCCCCAGCCGGTGGGGCCACTGCCGCAGGGGGGTCAGTAATCAACGCAAAAGCGGGGGTGGCGCATCGCGCCACCCCCGCTGATCCTCGCCAAAAATCGACGGGAACCGTCAAAAACTAGGCGAACACGCCAAGCTTGCCGTAGTGGTCTGCAAGCAGGTAGTAGACCGTGAGACGCTGCTTGTGGCCTGGCACGCGCTCGCCCACGGCCTTGATCGCGGCGTCGATATCAGCATCAGAATCGGCGACCCCGAGCTTGCCCTTCACGAAGTTTTCGCGAACGGTCTTCAACTCGGCGGGGTCGCTGAACGAGACCTGGCGCGCGTCTGCGTTCGAAAGCGCGAGCGCGTACGTCTTCCCCATTGAGGCCATCACCGCCTCGTCAGGGTTCGAGACGTACTTCTTGATGTCATCCAGGGCGCTCATCTTCGAGGCTCCTTTCTTCGAGTTCTCACACCCGAACCAGGGGCTTGATCATTCTGACGCATGCGAGCGCAAGGCGCGAGCGAGTTCACCGAGAATTCTCTGCGCGATCACGCATCGCCCGCGGTGATCGCCGCGTGCATTACGCCGAACAGCTCTACGACGAACTGCATCTCTGGGTCTACCCGATCGTGCTCGGCGAAGGGGCAAAGGTGTTCCCCTCGGGCGCGGTGCCGTCTCGGCTACGTCTCATCGAACCTCCGCTGACCGGAAGCTCCGGTGCGACACTGCTGCGCTACGCGCCGCTTCCGGGCGAGCCCGAAACCGGAACCATCGAAGCGTAATCTTTGCCGCCGCGGCCTAGTGTAGAGAGCAGGATCCCACTCGACCGAAGGAGAAATGATGCGCACCGTTGCCGCCTATCTCGCCCAGAACTCCACCGATCCACTCGGCCCGGGCACGATTGAGCGACGCGAGGTCGGGCCGCACGACGTGCGCATCGAAATTCATTGGTCGGGTATCTGCCACTCCGACATTCACACCGTGCGCGGCGACTGGGGGCCACAGCACTATCCGCTCGCGGTGGGGCACGAGATCGCCGGCACTGTCGCCGAGATCGGCGCGAACGTCACAAAGCATCGGGTCGGGGATCGCGTAGGTGTCGGTTGCATGGTGAACTCGTGCGGCGAGTGCGAGAACTGCGCCGCGGGCGACGAGCAGTTCTGCGCACAGGGGTGCGTCGCCACCTACGGCTCGATCGACCGCGACGGATCGGTCACGCAGGGCGGGTACTCGAGCGAGATCGTGGTCGACGAAAACTTCGTGCTGCGCGTGCCCGAGTCGATCCCGTTCGAGGCTGCCGCGCCGTTGCTGTGCGCAGGCATCACGACCTACTCGCCGCTCAGGCGTTGGGGTGCCGGGCCCGGCAAGCGGGTCGGCGTCGTCGGGCTCGGCGGGCTCGGGCACATGGCCGTCAAGCTGGCGAAGGCGATGGGCGCCGAGGTTACTGTGTTGTCGCAGTCGCTGAAGAAGCGCGAAGATGGCGTGCGCCTCGGCGCCGACCACTACTACGCGACGAGCGATCCCGAAACCTTCAAGAAGCTGTCGAAACGCCTCGACCTCATCATCAACACGATCAGTGCCCCCATCGATGTCGACGCGTACCTGCGCTTGCTCGCGGTCGACGGCGCTCTCGTCAACGTCGGTGCCCCGCCAGAGCCGATGAGCCTGCGCGTTGGCTCGTTGATCGGCGGCCGCCGCAGCTTCGCGGGTTCGCAGATCGGGGGCATCGCCGAGACGCAAGAGATGCTCGACTTCTGCGCCGAGCACGGCATCGCGGCCGACGTCGAGGTCATCGATGCCGGGCGGATCAACGAGGCCTGGGATCGGGTGCTCGCATCAGACGTGCGCTATCGCTTCGTGATCGACGCCTCGACGCTCGGGGCGTGAGCCCACGATGCCAGCCAGACGCGCCCACCTCGCCGCCCCAAAACCCAGCGGCGAACTCGAGGCGACCCTGCTCGCGCTGCGCGAGAAGAACGATGTGCCTGAGGGCTTTCCCGACGCGGTGACCCGGGAGGCCGAGGCGGCCGCCCCCGCCTTGCCGCCGCTCGACCTGCGCCAGGTGCCGTTCGTCACCCTCGACCCCAGGGGCTCTCAAGACCTCGACCAAGCGTTCCACATCGAACGCGCCGACGGCGGCGGCTTCGTGCTGCGCTACGCGATAGCAGACCTGCCGGCCTTCGTGCTGCCGCTCGGAGCCGTCGACACCGAAGCGCGAGGGCGAGGGCAGACCATCTACCTGCCCGACGGGCGAGTACCGTTGCATCCTCCGGTGCTGAGCGAAGATCGCGCTTCGCTGCTCCCCGAAAAGGATCGCGGTGCGTTCGTGTGGACGATCCCGGTTGATGGCAAGGGAGCCGCGGCGTTCGAGGGCGCCGAGGTTTCGCCGGCCCGTGTTGAGCGCGCGATGATTCGTTCGAGACAGCGACTCGACTACGAAAGCGCGCAGCACACCATCGACAGCGACTCCGGCTCCGGGCGCTATCGAGGCGAGACCGGGGGTGAGCAGCTTGCCCTGCTGCGCGAGTTCGGTCTGCTGCGCATCGAGCAGGAACGCTTGCGCGGCGGCGCAAGTCTGAACATGGCCGACGAAGAGGTGGTGCGCGACGAACACGGCTATCGCCTGGTGCGCGAGGCTCCGCTCGCCGTCGAAGACTGGAACGCGCAGCTCTCGCTGCTCACCGGCATGGTTGCCGCTCGCATGATGCTCGATGGCGGCATCGGCATTCTGCGCACGATGCCGCTTCCCGATGCAGCTGCACTCGAGGAGTTTCGCACCGCGACCGCAGCCCTTGGCATGCCCTGGAGCGCGGGCGTGAGCTACGGCGAGTTTCTGCGCAATCTGCCCCGCGACGAGCCTCGCAGCGCCGCGGTCCTGCACGCAGCCGCGCGGCTTTTTCGCGGGGCCGGCTACACCGTGTTCGGGGTACCCGATGCGCAGGGTTTGCCGATCGACGCGCCAACCTCACCCGACCAGGCTGCGATCGCGGCGCCGTACGCGCACGTCACGGCGCCGCTCAGGCGCCTGGTCGATCGCTGGGGTCTCGTCATCTGCGAGGCGCTGTGCAGCGGGTCACCTGTTCCGGAATGGGCCACGAGCAGCTTGGCAGAACTGCCGGCCATCATGCGCGCTTCGTCTTCGCTCGCGGGCAGACTGAACGCCGCGGCGATCGACCGCGTGGAGGCCGCGCTGCTGCGCGATCTCGTCGGCACGGGCCTCTCGGCAACCGTGCTCGAGGTCACGGCATCGAGCGCACGCGTGCAGCTCGACGAGCCCCCGGTCACTGCCCAGCTCGACCTTGCCGCCGGCACGGATCCGCCGGTGCCGGGTGAACGAGTCGAAGTCTTCGTGAGCGGGGCCGACGTGGCGAGCGGATCGATCGAGCTCGAACTGAACCCCCCGAACTACACACAGTATGCGACCGAAGTCGAGTGGGCAACCAGGCGCCTGCCCACACAGCTGCCGAGCGACGCCAAGTGAATACGTCAACCACGTTTTCGGTTCGATTTCGACGCGAAAACGACCTTCGAAACGGGTTAACCTATTCACTCGGCACAGCGTCTCGGATAGCTGCCGCAAGATCACAGCACGGGTTACCGAGCGAGAAACCTCGCGAGCGCCCCGGGACGGGTGAGACGAGTGCACCGCACCCGATTCCTGGTTATTGGAAATTCCAATAACCAGGAAAAGCAAGGCGAGCTACTTCGCGACGAAGTAGAGGCGTTTGTTCGAGAACTCGCCGATGCCGATCGGGCCCATCTCGCGACCGAAGCCGCTGCGCTTCACGCCGCCGAAGGGCAGCTCGGCCGCCTCGGCCGCGATCGTGTTGACGTGCGCCATGCCGGCCTCGAGGCGCGAAGCGACGCGCGCGGCGCGAGCCTCGTCGGTCGAGAAGACCGAGCCGCCGAGCCCGAGCGCGCAATCGTTCGCAAGCTCGAGCGCCTCTTCGTCGCTCGAGACGCGGTACACGGTCGCGACCGGCCCGAAGATCTCTTCGCCGTACGACTCCGAGTCGCGAGGCACATCGACGAGCACGGTCGGCGCGTAGTAGGCGCTCGGCCCCTCAGAGATCACGCCACCGGCGAGCACGCGAGCGCCCTCGGCCACGGCCTTCTGCACCTGCGCGTGCACCGTTTCGGCTGCCGCACGCGTCGAGAGCGGCGCGTACTGCCCCTCGGCCAGATCGAGCTGGTCGCCGGGTTCGAGTCCGGTGGCAAGGGTCACCAGCGCTTCGACGAAGTCGTCGTAGATGTCGTCCATCACAATGAGGCGCTTGTTCGAGTTGCAGACCTGGCCGCCGTTGTAGACACGGAAGTTCCATGCCTCGGCCGCGACCGCGGCGACGTCATCGGAGTCGAGCACGACCATCGGGTCGATGCCGCCGAGCTCGAGCACGCACTTCTTGAGGTGCTGGCCAGCCTGTGCACCGATGATCGCGCCGGCACGCTCCGAGCCGGTTAGCGAAACTCCCTGCACGCGGTCATCGGCGATCATCGAGGCGATCTGGTCGTGCGACGCGAAGACGTTTTGGTAACCGCCGACGGGCACGCCCGCCTCTTCGAAGATCTGCTGCATCGCGAGCGACGAGCTTGCGCAGATGTCGGCGTGCTTGAGCAGAATCGTGTTGCCGAGCACCAGGTTCGGCGCCGCGAAGCGGGCCACCTGGTAGTACGGAAAGTTCCACGGCATGACGCCGAGCAGCACACCGACGGGCAACTGCTCGATGACGGCCTTGCCCGGAATCGTCGAAGGGATCTCGTAGCTGGTGATCAGCGACGGTCCGTGCACGGCGTAGTACTCGATGATGTCGGTCGCGAAGTCGACCTCGTCGAGGCTCTCGGCGATCGACTTGCCCATCTCGACGGCGATCAGCCGCGCGAGCTCCTCGCGGCGCTCGGCGAAGATCTCTGCCGCGCGCTTAACGACGTTCGCACGCTCCTGCACGCTCTTCTCGCGCCACTCGCGGTAGACAGTGTCGGCGGCCGCGACGGCCTGCTCGATCTGCGCGTCGGTCGCGCTCTCGAAGGTCTCGAGAATCTCGCCGGTCGCGGGATTCTGCACTCGATACTTAGCCATGTTGCTTCCTTGCCCTAGGTACGGTTGGCGTTCGCCCACCACAAACTCAAAAGATGCGGCAAGGGGCTGCTAGACGATCCGAAGAGGATCGTAGCAGCCCCAAGCCACAATGAACTACTTGCCTGTGTAGTAACTATCTGCGACGGTCAGCGCCTCGTCAATGATGTCGAGACCCTTCACCAGATCTTCCTCGCTGATGATCAGCGGCGGGGCGATCTGCAGGCGGTTGCCGGCAGCGAACGGCCACAGGCCGGCGTTCTTGCAGGCCGCGACCACCGCGTTGAACGGTGCTGCCGCCTCGCCCGCAGCGTTGAACGGCACGAGCGCCTCGTGCGTCTCGCGGTCGAGCACCAGTTCGAGCGCCCAGAACAGGCCCTTGCCGCGGTACTCGCCCACCGACGGGTGCTTCTCTGCCATCTCGCGCAGGCGGGGCTCCACCACGCGCGAGCCGAGATCGCGCACGCGCTCGATGATGCCCTCTTCTTCGAAGATGTCGAAGGTGGCGACGCCGGCAGCACACGCGAGCGGGTGGCCCGAGTAGGTGAGCCCGCCAGGGAAGCTGCGATCCTCGAATGCCTTGTGGATCGCCTCGGAAATCACGACACCGCCCAGCGGTACGTAACCCGAGTTGACGCCCTTGGCGAAGGTGACGAGGTCGGGTGCGACATCGAATGCCTGGTATGCGAACCACTCGCCGGTACGGCCGAAGCCGACCATGACCTCGTCGCAGATCATCAGGATGCCGTACTTGTCGCAGAGCGCGCGCACGCCGGGCAGGTAGCCGGGCGGCGGCACGAGCACGCCGTTGGTGCCGGTGACGGTCTCGAGCACGATGGCCGCGATGGTGCTTGCACCCTCGAGCTGAATCTGCTGCTCGAGGTGAGCGAGCGCCCGCTGCGACTCTTCTTCGGGAGTCGACGCGAAGAACGCGCTGCGGTAGGCGTACGGGCCGAAGAAGTGCACGACCTCGCCGTCGATGACGTCGTTCGCCCAGCGGCGCGGTTCACCGGTCATGGTGATCGCGGTGCCGGTCGAGCCGTGGTACGAGCGGTAGCGAGAGAGAATCTTGCGCTTGCCGCTCGACTGGCGGGCCAGGCGCACCGCGTACTCGATCGCTTCTGCGCCGCCGTTGGTGAAGAACACCGAGCGGGCACCCTCGAATGAGTGCTCGACGATGCGCTTGGCGAGCTCGCCGCGCACGTCGTTCGCCAGTGCGGGCTGAATCGTGGCCAGGCGACCTGCCTGATCCTGGATCGCCTTGACGAGGCCCGGGTGCTGGTGGCCGAGGTTCAGGTTGACGAGCTGCGACGAGAAGTCGAGGTACTCGTTGCCGTCGTAGTCCCAGAACCGCACGCCCTCGCCCTTGGCGATGGGCAGCGGGTTGATCTGCCCCTGCGCCGACCACGAGTGGAAGACGTAGTTGCGATCGTTCTCGCGCACCTCGCGCTGGGCGGCGGTGTCGCCGAAGCTCTGTGCTTCGCCGTTCAGATCGATGTAGTCGCTCATGATGTGATTCTCTCGGTCTTAGCTGTTGCTCGGGAAGCCGAGGTCGATCTTCGACTGGTCGGGGTTCGGCCACTTGGTGGTGACGACCTTCGAGCGGGTGTAGAACTCGATCGACTCGGGGCCGTAGATGTGCGAGCTGCCGAACAGCGAATCCTTCCAGCCACCGAACGAGAACGCGCCAACTGGCACGGGGATCGGCACGTTGATACCGACCATGCCCGCCTCGACATCGAACTCGAAGGAGCGCGCGGTGCCGCCATCGCGGGTGAAGATCGCGGTGCCGTTGCCGAACTGGTGGTCGTTGATGAGCTGCAGGCCCTCTTCGTAGCTGTTCACGCGAACGATCGCGAGCACCGGCCCGAAGATCTCCTCGAGGTACACCTTGCTGTCGGTCTTCACGTGATCGAGCAGGCTGACACCGGTGAAGAAGCCGTTGCCCTCGAACTTCGCCTCGCGGCCGTCGACGACCACGGTTGCGCCCTCTGCCTCGGCGCCGGCGACGTACGACTCAACGCGAGCCTTCGCCTCTGCGGTGATGAGCGGGCCCATCTCGCTCGAGGGGTCGGTGCCGTCACCGATCTTGAGGTCGGCGATGCGGCTGGTGAGCTCGGGAACGAGCTTGTCGGCGACGTCGCCGACTGCCACGAGCACCGAGACTGCCATGCAGCGCTCGCCGGCCGAGCCGTAGGCTGCCGAGATCGCGGCGTCAGCGGTGACCTTGAGGTCTGCGTCGGGCATGACCAGCATGTGGTTCTTCGCGCCGCCGAGTGCCTGCACGCGCTTGCCGTTTGCAGCCGCCTTCTCGTAGATGTACTTGGCGATCGGGGTCGAGCCGACGAAGCTGACGGCCTTCACGTCGGGGCTGTCGAGCAGCGTGTCGACGGCGACCTTGTCACCGTGCACGACGTTCAGCACGCCGTCTGGCAGGCCTGCCTCGCGGAAGAGATCTGCGAGGAAGACCGAGGCGCTGGGGTCGCGCTCGCTGGGTTTCAGCACGACTGTGTTGCCGCAAGCGATCGCGCTGGCGATCATCCAGAGCGGCACCATCACCGGAAAGTTGAAGGGGGTGATCGCCGCAACGACACCGACTGGCTGTTTGATCGAGTGCACGTCGATGCCGGTCGAAACCTGCTCGTCGCGCTCGCCCTTCAAGAGGTGCAGCAAGCCCGAGGCGAACTCGACGTTCTCGAGACCGCGCGCGACCTCGCCCGCAGCGTCAGAGAGCACCTTGCCGTGCTCGCTCGTCACGATTGCAGCGAGTTCGGGGGTGCGCTGCTTGAGCAGCTGGCGCAGGTTGAAGAAGACGTCTGCGCGCTTGGTCAGGCTGGTCTTGCGCCATGCAGGCAGTGCTGCCTGTGCGGCGGCGATGGCCTGCTTGACGGTTGCGACCGAAGCGATACCGAGCTCGTGCTGCACCTCGCCAGTAGCGGGGTTGTAGACGGGCTGGGTGCGCTCGGCGTCGGTGACCTTCTCACCGGCGATGACGTGGGGAATGCGTGCCATGGGCTGGCCCTCTCAGTGCGTATCTTCTTCACGAGTCTGACGATTCTTGGTCAGACTGTTCGGTCGCTTAATGCGCGATCTTTTCAAGTATCACAAGGGATCAATGCCGAGCGCTCGTGCAGATTATCTTAAATTGGCGCACTTCTCATACAGTTTGTATGGTTAGGGCATGAGCATTGCCGAGCAAGCCGTTCAAGCAGAGCAGTCGTCGCTGCCCTCGGTCGCCGAGGTGCTCGAGCTGCAAGAGGTGCGGGCGGGCGAGCCAGAGATCGTCGCCGGCCGCCAGGGCCTCGAACGAGCGATCCGCTGGGCGCACGTCGTCGCCGGCGCCGGTGCCGCAGAGCTGGTCGACGGCGGCGAGCTCGTGCTCACCACCGGCGCGGGCTGGCCGCGCGACACCGCGGCACTCACTCGCTTCGCGAGCACCCTCACTGGAGCGGGCGGCGTGGGAGTTGCCGCGATCCTGCTCGAACTCGGCATCGCCTTCGACAAGGTGCCAACCGAACTGATCGCGGCCTGCAATGCCGCCGGCGTGCCACTGATCGTGCTGCGACACGAGGTGCGCTTCGTGCAGATCACCCAGCGCGTGCACCAGCGCATTCTCGCGACGCAGACCGAAGCGCTGCAGGCGCGCGAAGAAGTGCACAAGATGCTCACTGAGCTCGGGCTCAACCGCAGCCCCGTCGACTATGTGGTCGAGCGTCTCGCAGCGACCCTTGGGTGCCCGGTCGTGCTCGAAGACTCGGCTCATCGGGTGGTTGCGGTGGCGGTGCAGGGCGAGGATCCAGCCCAGACCCTCGTGCCCTGGGGCTCGGGGGGCGAGCCGGCGCTGCCCGCGACGAGCGCCCGCGTGCCCGTTGAGGCGCGCGGCAGCCGGTGGGGCTTCTTGACCGCGCTGCCCGGTCCGCCCCATCCGGCGGGCAGACGCACCGTGCTCGAGCTCGGCGCGTTCGCGCTGGCGCTCGGCAGGCTCGCCGACACGAGCGCTGATCAGTGGCTTCAGCTCGCCTCGAAGCGGGTGTTCGAGGCACTGCTGAGCGGGCGCTACCGCAACGACACCGAGCTCGAGGCGCAGCTCACCGCGGCGGGTCTGCCGATTGCAGGCCGGGTGATCCTTGCTGCGACGCTGCAGGGAACCGGCGATTTCGGTGCCCACGAGTCGCTCGCGCACGCCATTCTCGAGACTTCGCTGCGGCGCGCGGTCGCACCCGAGGGGCGGGTGCTGATCGCCGACGAGGGAGACGGCTCGCTGCTCGCGATTGTGTCGCTGCCCGAGGGAGACTCACGCCTCGGCTGGAACGAGGGTCGAGACGCGCCGCTGCTCGCCGTGCGCCTCGCGCGCGAGCTCGACATGCTCGTACCAGACCCGACGCCCGCGGCCTGGCGCGCGCACCTGGCGCTCGGTGCCCCCGGTTCGAGGCTGCGTCAGCTCGTTGCCTCGCTCGAGCAGCTGCGCGCGGCCGGGCGGTTGGCGGCCTCGTCAGAGGTGGGGCGTGTCACGGTGCAGCAGGCGGAGCGGCAGCCGCTCGCGCACCTGGTGCGGTCTCTCGCCGGTGCGCCCGAGCTGCAGCAGTTCGCCGCGGACATGCTGGGCCCGATCGTCGAGCACGACCGGGCGTCGGGGCCGGGGCACAGCGGCGACCTGTTGCGCGTGCTCGCCGCCTACCTGGCGCACCCGGCGAACCGCTCGCTCGCGGCGCAGGAGGCGCGGCTGTCGCGGTCGGTGTTCTATCAGCGGCTCGATCTGATCGAAGATCTGCTCGGGGCGAGCCTCGCGGACGGCGAGACGATCGCCGCGCTCACGGTCGCGCTCCTGGCGCGACCGCAATAAGTACTGCCGCTACGCGCTGGCCGGCACCCACTCCCCCTCACGCATGTCGAAGATGATGTGCGTCTCGGTGCCGCGCACCGACGGGTGCACCGTGACGTGGTCGAGCACGAAGGTTCGCAGCTGCTCGGCATCGGCGACGGCGACCGTCACCATGAAGTCGTAGCGCCCCGTGAGGTTCATCACCTGCAGCACGTTCGGCGCTCGCACCATGCTCGCCATGAAGCGATCCACGGTCTCGCGCGAGTGGTTCGTGAGCACGATCATGATGACCGCGTTCAGCGCGTAGCCGAGCTGTGCGTGGTCGAGCTCGAGGCGGCGCGCGCGAATCACGTTCGACTCGCGCAGCCTGCGCACTCGGTAGGCGCAGGTTGATTCTGCGACGTCGAGCAGCGTCGCGAGTGCTTTGTTCGTGAGCGTGGGATCAGCACTCAGCGTGCGCACAATCTCGAAGTCGAGCGGGTCGAGCGAGATGCCCGTCGGCCTGACTCCCTGTGCGTTTCGCATCTTTGCGCCTTCCGTTCATATTGATTCGAGCCCAAATGCAGGTTTCTACGCCCCTTATTGTTCTTTCAACAAGACTACTTTCATTTTCTGCGCGAGATCACGAAGATGTGCGCATGGATGATTTCTCAATGACGATGGACACGCTCGCGGTGCACGCGGGCCGCGAAGACCTCACCGCGCTTGGGCTGCACGCGCTACCGATCGATCTCTCGACGACGAACCCGCTGCCGAACATCGAGAAGGGTGGCGACTCGTACGAGGCGCTCGCCACGGGCGGCACCCCCATTGACGGCGGCAGCAACGTCTACGCGCGCCTCTGGAACCCCACGGTCGCCCGCTTCGAATCCGGACTCGCACAGCTCGAGCACGCCGAGTCGGCCGTCGCGTTCGCGAGCGGCATGGCAGCGCTCAGCGCCGCGATCCTCGCCTTTACCGCGTCGACGAACAAACGCCACGTGGTCGCGGTGCGGCCGCTCTACGGCGGCACCGATCACCTGCTCGCCACCGGCCTGCTCGGCACCGAGGTCACCTTCTGCGACGCCGACAAGGTCGCAGACGCGGTCACCGATGACACCGGCCTCGTGATCATGGAGACCCCCGCCAACCCGACGCTCGAGCTCGTCAGCATCTCGCGCGTCGCGAAGCAGGCCGGCGAAGTGCCGCTGCTCGTCGACAACACCTTCGCGACCCCGGTGCTGCAGAATCCACTCGACCACGGCGCGGCCATGTCGATGCACAGCGCGACGAAGTACCTCGGTGGGCACGGCGACGTGATCGGCGGCGTGATCGCATGTTCGGAGGCGCACGCGCAGATGCTGCGGCCGATCCGCGCGATCACGGGCGCCATCTTGCACCCGCTCGCCGCCTACCTGCTGCACCGCGGGCTCACCACACTGCCGCTGCGCGTGCGGGCGCAACAGGAGGGTGCGAAGCGAGTGGCCGAATGGCTCAGCACCCACGACGCGGTCGAGCAGGTGTACTTTCCGGGCATGAATGCAGACCCAGACGGGGTGCTCGGCACCCAGATGTCGGGGCCGGGGGCGATGGTCGCGATCAAGCTTAGGGGAGGCGCCGAGGCCGCCGAGCGGCTGACCGGCGCGGTGCAGATCTTCACGCACGCGGTGTCACTGGGCGGCGTCGACTCGCTCATCGAGAACCCTGCAGCGCTCACGCACCGGCCTGTCGCGGGTGACGCGAAGCCCGCCGCGGGCATCGTGCGCATGTCGATCGGGCTTGAGAGCCCCGAAGACCTCATCTCCGACCTCGCACGCGGCCTCTGACGAGGCTCACGCGGCAGAAGGGCAGCAAAGGAGCACCATGGCCGAGCACCGCGACGAAGACCTTGGGCAATTCGAGACCTCGACGCAGCTCGACCCGCCGTCAGCAAACTCTCGCCCCCTGACCGCATCTTCCGGCGGCGCGACCGGCTCTGATGGCTCAACGCTCGACATCATTTCGCAGCGGGTGCTGTGGCTCGCGACGGCGATGATCGATGCGGCGAACCGCGGGCGACAGAATCCCGATGGCGTCAAGGTCGGCGGGCACCAGGCCTCTTCGGCGTCGATGGTCGGCATCATGACCGCGCTCTGGTTCTCGGAGCTCACCCCGCTCGATCGGGTGTCGGTGAAGCCGCACGCCTCCCCCGTGCTGCACGCGATCAACTATCTGCTCGGCGACCTCGACGAGTCGTACCTGCCGCGACTGCGGGCGCTCGGCGGCCTGCAGCCGTATCCGTCGAGGTCGAAGGATCCAGACGCCGTCGACTTCTCGACAGGCTCAGTGGGCATCGGCGCGACGGCACCCATCTGGGCAGCGCTCTCGCACCGCTACCTCACCGACCGGTTTCCGAGCACGCCGCCCGCGGGCCGCTTCATCTCGCTGCTGGGCGATGCCGAGATGGACGAGGGCGCAGTGTGGGAGGCGATCATCGACCCCGAGGTGCGGCAGCTCGGCGAAGTGGTCTGGATCGTCGACCTCAACCGGCAGTCACTCGACCGCGTCATTCCCGACGTGCAGATTCAGCGTCTGCGCGGCATGTTCGCGGCAGCCGACTGGCAGGTGCTCACCAGCACCTGGGGGCACCGTCTGCAGGCCGCGTTCGGGCGGCCGGGCGGGCAGGTGTTCGAGGCTCGCATGCGCAAAATGCCGAACGAGGAGTATCAGCGCACCCTACGCGCCCACCCAGAAGAGGTGCGCGCGCGGCTGCTGGCGGGCGTCACGCCCGCAGAGCACGCGGTGCTCGAACCCTTGTTGACAGAGTTCAGTGACCTCGATCTCGCTGAGCTCGTGCGAGACCTTGGCGGCCATGACCTGAAAGAGCTGCAGGCGACGTTCAAGAAGATCGACAACACCCGCCCGACGGTGATCTTCGCATACACGATCAAGGGCCGCGGCCTATCGATCGAGGGGCACCCCAGCAACCACGCCGCACAGCTCACGCTCGAGCAGATGCAGGAGCTTGCGACTGCGTCGGGCATGTCGCTCGACGATCCCTGGCAGCGATTCGCAAAGGGCACGGACGCGGCACGAGTGTGCTCCGAAACAGCAGCCCGCCTCAGCCGAGACGCAATCGAGCGCACGCCGGTTGCGCCAGTTCCCGCCGAGTTCGAGTGGCGGCACAAGGCCGTCACCTCGACGCAGGCGACCCTCGGACACTTTCTCTCGGACCTGCGCCGCGCGGCCCCCGAGGTCGCCGAGCGGGTGGTCACCGCGAGCCCCGATGTCGCCAGCTCGACAAACCTGGGTGGCTGGATCAACAAGAGCGGCGTCTGGTCACTCGCCGGCCGCGCCGATTGGTTCGCTGACGACCCCGAACGCGTGCTGAAGTGGCGCGAGAACACCCGCGGCCAGCACATCGAACTCGGCATCGCCGAGGTGAACCTCGTCTGCCTGGCCGCAGAGCTCGGCCTCACCAGCGCCCGTTGGGGCCAGCCGCTCATTCCGATCGCGACGCTCTACGACCCGTTCATCAGCCGAGCGCTCGAGCCCTGGACGTTCGGCATGTACGCCGGCGGTCGCTCGATCGTGATCGGCACTCCGTCTGGCGTAACCCTCGCCCCCGAGGGCGGCGCGCACCAGTCGATCGGCACGCCCTCGATCACGCTCGAGATCCCCCACCTCACCAGTTGGGAGCCGGCGTTCGCGCAAGATCTCGAATGGACCATGCTCGAAGCGATTCGTGACGTGGCAGACCCGGCCGGCGGCTCGGCCTACTTCAGACTCTCGACGCGCCCCGTCGACCAATCGCTCTCGCGCACCCCCGAAGACCCCCTGCTGCGCGAGCGGCGGCGCGAAGAGGTGCTCGCGGGCGGGTACCGCCTCAGCGCGCACCCCGCTGCCGAGGACCAGGTGACGCTCGTTGGCGTCGGCGCAATCATGACCGAGGTGTGCGCTGCGGCGGCACGGCTCGAAGCGGTCGGCGTGCGCGCAGGCGTGATCTGCGTGACGAGCCCGAGCCTGCTGTTCAAGGCGCTGCGCTCGCGCGATGACGTGCGAGCGAGCACGCGTTCGGGGATTCTCGATCGCCTCTTCCCCGCTGGGCACCGGGCACCGCTCGTCACCGTGATGGATGCTCATCCGCACACCCTCGCGTTTCTCGCTGGCGTGCGTGGCGACCGCGTGCGCACACTCGGGGTCACTGAGTTCGGGCAGGGCTCGAGCGTGAGCGACGCGTACCGGTTGCACGGCATCGACGCCGAGTCGATCACCTCGGCAGCGCTCGACCTCGTCTAGCGGGGCCGCAGCGGCGAGTGCTGCAGCACCCAGGAGTACATGGTGACCGCGGCCGCGGCCGACGCGTTGATCGAGCGCGTCGAGCCGTACTGTGTGATCTCGACCACGGCTTCCGACGCGTCGATGGCCTCCTGAGAGAGCCCGGGGCCCTCCTGCCCAAACAGCATGACGCAGCGCTCGGGCCAGTCGAAGGTCTCCATGGGCACGCAGCCGGGAACGTTGTCGATCGCGATGATAGGCACACCCTCATCGCGCGCCCACGCCACGAGCGCGGCGACATCTTCACGGTGCTCGACGTGCTGGTAGCGATCGGTGACCATTGCGCCGCGTTTGTTCCAGCGGCGGCGGCCCACGATGTGCACGGTGTCGGCGCCGAACGCGTTCGCGCTGCGCACAATTGAACCGATGTTCATATCGTGCTGCCAGTTTTCGATCGCCACGTGAAACAGGTGCCGCTGCTGGTCGAGGTCGTCCTTGATCGCCTCGGTGCGCCAGTAGCGGTACCGGTCGATCACGTTGCGGGTGTCGCCGTGCTCGAGTAGCTCCGGGTCGAAGTGCGGCTCGGTCGGCCATGCCTCGCGCCCGCCGGGCCACGGACCAACGCCCGAGGTGCTGCGTTCGTGGCTTGGTTCGGCGGCAATGCTGCCCGCCTGAGGTGTTGCTTCGGGGCGAGGATCGGAGCTCTCTGTCACCAAACCATTCTCTCAGGCTGAAGCGTCGCTGAGGCTGCGCAGCTCATCGTCGCCGAGTTCGAGGTCGAGCGAGGCGAGCAGCGATGGCAGCTGCTCGGTGCTGCGAGCGCTCGCGATCGGGGCCGCGATTGTGGGCTGCTGGCGCAGCCAAGCGAGCGCGACGGCGGCCTGGCCCACCCCGCGTGACGCCGCGATCGCATCGAGTGCCGCGAGCACCGCGAGGCCGCGGTCGTTCAGGTACTCGGCCGCTCCTGCGGCACGCACGCTTGCGCCTGGGGCGCTCGTGTCGCCCGCTGAGCGGTACTTGCCCGCGAGAAAGCCCTTTGCGAGCGAGAAGTACGGAAACACCGCGAGACCCTCGGCCTCGGCGAAGGCACGCAGCCCGTTGGTTTCGTAGTCGCGCTCAACCAGGTTGTAGTGCGGCTGCAGCGCAATCGGCAGGTGGTAGCCGCCCGCACGAGCGATCGCAAACCATTCCGCGGCCCGCTCCGCCGTATAGTTCGAGATACCGATGGCGCGAACCTTGCCTGCGTCAACCAGCTGCGAGAACGCCTCGACGGTCTCTTCGAGTGGCGTCTCTGCGTCATCGAAGTGCGCGTAGTACAGGTCGATGCGGTCGGTGCCGAGGCGAGCCAGCGAGGCCTCGGCTGCCGCGTGCACGTTGGTGGCCGCGAGACCCGCGAACTCCGGATGCGTCGATACCTTCGTCGCGATCACGATGCGATCTCGTGCTCCTCGCGAAGCAAGCCACTCGCCGATGATGCGCTCGCTCTCGCCGCCGGTGTGGCCCGGCACCCAGCGCGAGTAGCCATCGGCGGTGTCGAGAAAGTCGCCGCCACCCTCGGTGAAGGCGTCAAGCACCGCGAACGAGGCGTCGCGGTCGGCCGTCCAGCCGAAGACGTTGCTGCCGAGCGCGAGCGGAGCGATGTGCATATCGTGGCCGAGGTTCGTTTGAGCAATCACGCCCTCCACCCTACTCGTGCGCGTGGCGGTCATGAGGTGCAGCCCATGTCTCACACTCCCGGCTCGCGGCACCCCAGCACACCCACTTCACCGACAAGTGGGCAGTAAGTGTTGCCTGATCGCTCCGCAAGCAACACCTAGTGCTCATCTGCTGCGAAGAAGCGAGCGTGAGGACCCGGCTCAGCTCGGTTTGGCTCGGCTCAGCGCGATTCGGCACCGCTCAACGGCGAGTTGCCGCGAGCACCGTGAACGTGCGGTCGCGGGCGAGCTGCCTGGTCGGCCCGATCTCGCGTTCGATGAGCGGGCGATAGGCGAGGTGCGAGTTGAAGACGAGGCGCAACTCGCCGCCGGGCGCGAGCGCCCGCGCACACGAGCTGATCAGCCGCTGCCCCACCCCGACGTGCACAGTCGAACCGGCGTGAAACGGTGGGTTGAGCAGCACGAGATCGGCCCAGCCGTCGGCGACCGCCTCGGTCGCGTCGTCACGATGCACGCTGACGCGATCCTCGACCCCCGCAGCCGAAGCGGTCAGTTGGGTCGCCAGCACGGCCGCCGCCGACTGATCGCTCGCGAGCACACGCGCGCCGGGCCAGGCGAGCGCCGCCGACACCGCGAGCACGCCGTTGCCGCAGCCGATGTCGGCGATGCGCACGGGCTGGCCTGTCGGAGACTGTTCGCGAAGCGTGCGCAGCAGCAGGCGGCTACCGTGATCGAGCGTCGCGCCGCCAAACGTGGCGCCGTGGGCGAAGAGCTCGAACGCGAGGTCAGAGTCGCCGGCGCTCTCCGGAAACCGAGCATCACCGAGCGCGTCAGCAGCTCGCGGCGAGCGGGCGGTGAGCACCCTGGCCTTTCGCCAACCCCGGCTCGCCGCGACCTCGTCGAAGTGGCGCGCGAGCAGTTCGTTCATGCCGCGGCTCATGTGCTTGTCGCGGCCGCCCGCGAGCAACACGACGTCTGGGGCGGCATACCGCGCGACGTTCCACGAGATCTCCTCGAGCTCGGCGAGCGATCGCGGCAGCTGCAGCAGCACCACCTTCGCGCCTGCGAGCAGCTGCTCACCGAGCGGGTGGTTGCGGAACATCGACGTGGGATCAGCGCCGACGCCGAGCCGCGCCGCGTTTGCGGCGAGCGCACGCTCAGCGAGCACCGCGTCTTGATGCACCCTGATGCCGGTCGCGCCATACGCGTGAGCCGCGCCGAGGGTGAGTGCTCCGTGGCGATCGCCTATGACAGCGAGACCACCGTGCAACACACCGGCCGATCCCGAGGCGGGATCGGGAGATACGCCGCGCAAAGCGATGCTTTGCTCTAAGCGGCTTGCTCCGTGGCGATCGCCTATGACAGCGAGACCACCGTGCAACACACCGGCCGATCCCGGTTGGTCTTCACGCAGCCGCTCGCGAAGATGCTCAAGCAACAGAAGGTCGGCTGCGTCGTAGGCCTGCAGCTCGGGCGCGTCGAAGTCGGGCTCGCGCGAGAGTTGCGCGAGCAACGTCTCAAGGTCGGCCTGTTGCGCGAGGGGTTCGGTCACCGCCCTATTCTGCCATCCGCACCTCAGCGACCGTTGCCCCGGCAACAATAGTGCGCGAAATGCTCACTGCGCGTGCTCCAAGGTACACTTCGCGCACTATTGCTAGCGCATGACGGGGCACGGGCAGGACTGTGTGCGAGAGGGCACGGGCAGAGTGCGGGTGAAGTGAAATCAGCGCCCGTCGGGCCGCCACACCGTCACTTCGGCGCTGCGGCGAAGCCGCGATCCTCTTCGCATCGTAATAATCTCGCCTGCCTGACCGGCCGCGAACACGCGACGCTCGGGACGGTTGAGCATCTCGTCTGAGAGCGCCCGCTCTAGCTCGCGCACCCTGCCCTGCAGCTCTCGAACTTCGTCTTCGAGGTGCAGCACGCGGCGAATACCTTCGAGGCTCAATCCCTCGGCAGAGAGTTTTGAGACCTCGCGCAGCTGTTCGACGTCGTGCAGCGAGTAGCGGCGGGTGTTGCCGCTGGTGCGCTGCGGCGATACGAGCCCGATACGGTCGTATTGCCGCAGCGTCTGCGGGTGCATCTCGGCGAGCTCGGCGGCCGCCGCGATCGCGAAGATCGGGGTGAAGCGATCCATTTGCTGCCTCGACTGCGCCATCTGCAGAACCTACCCTCTAACCGTTCGCGCGTGCGAGCAGGTCAGCTCGCGGCGACTCGTCCGGCATCTCGGCGTCGAAGGCCTCGAGGGCGTCCCTCGCTTTGTCGCTGAGATGAGACGGCACCGCCACCTGCACCTCGGCGAGCAAGTCACCGGTTGCCTTTGCTGTCTGCACACCGCGACCCTTCACGCGCAGCACGCGCCCACTCGGGGTGCCGGGCTGCATCTTCAGCTTCACGGGGGCGCCGCCGAGCGTCGGCACCTCGATTGTGGCGCCGAGGGCGGCCTCGACGAACGTGACCGGTAGTTTGACGCGAAGGTTGTGGCCCTCGCGCTCGAACACCGGGTGCTTGCGCACCTGCACCGTCAGGATCAGGTCGCCAGCCGGGCCACCGTCGGGGCTCGGCTCACCCTTGCCCCGGACACGAATGCGCTTGCCGTCTTCGATGCCAGCCGGAATCTTGACCTTGACCTGGCCGTTCGGGGTCTGCAGCATGACGGTATCGCCACGCACCGCGGTCTCGAAGTCGATCGTCGTCGACGCCGTCAGGTCTCGACCGGGCCTCGGGCCACGTGGCGCGCGCGGCCCGCCATCGAACATACCGCCGAACAGATCCTCGTAGCCACCAGCGCCGCCACCCTGCTGAAAGGTGAAGCGCTGGCCGCCGGCAGCGGCACCGCCCATGCCGCCGCCGAACATGCCGCCGAAGATGTCTTCGAACCCCTGGCCGCCCGAGGTGAACCTGGCACCGCCCGCGCCCATCGCGCGAATCTGGTCGTACTCGGAGCGCTGCTCTTTGTCAGAGAGCACCGAGAACGCCTCGCTGATCTCTTTGAACTTCGCTTCGGCCGCCGCGTCACCCGGATTCGAGTCTGGATGATACTTGCGCGCCAGCTTGCGATAGACCTTCTTCAGTTCGGCGTCGCTGACATCTTTCGAGACGCCCAGAATCTGGTAGAAGTCCTTCTCGAGCCAGTCTTGACTAGCCATCAGTTGGCACCGCCACCGCTACCTTGGCGGGGCGCAATTCCACCTCGCCCAAACGATATCCACGCTCGACCACGTCGAGCACAGTCGGCTGCTCAGTGCCGGGCATGGGCAGCTGCGCGATCGCCTCGTGCACCTGCGGGTCAAAGACCTCGCCCTTCTCGCCGAATGCGACGAGCCCCATGCGCTCGAACGTACCGCGTAGCTTCTGCGCGATCGTGGCGAACGCACTGCCCTCTTCGAGGTCGCCGTGCGCCTCGGCGCGATCGAGATCGTCGAGCACCGACAGCAGCGGGTTGACCGCGGCCGCCTTGGCACGCTGCTTCTCGATCTCGGCGTTCTCGGCGGTGCGCTTGCGATAGTTCGCGTACTCCGCAGTGATGCGACGCAGATCTTCGAGGTACGGGTTTGCCGCGTCCTCGAGCGGATCGACCGGCGCTGCCGCCGATTCGGCAGCCGCGTCACCGGCCGCTTCTGGGCCCTCGGTCTGCGCCGTCTCGCTCTGCGCGGCGTTAAGAATATCTTCCACCGTCAAGTCGCTTTCCTGCTGATCGGCCTGAGGGCCGGGGGCGTTCGTCACGCCCTCCGACCCTTCGGCACTCTCAGCAGAGGGCTCCACGCCTTCAGGCGTGTAATCCTCGTGCTGCGTCATGGCTACTTCTTCTCCTCGTCGTCCTCGACCACCTCGGCGTCGACCACGTCGTCATCGTTCGATGCATCGGTGGTGGCGTCTGCGGTCGGGGCCTCGGCCTGTGCGGCCTCGTAGATCGCCTGGCCGAGCTTCTGCTGGCTCTGGCCGAGCTTGTCGGCTGCAGTCTTCACCGCTGCCGAGTCGTCGCCCGCGAGGGCCTGCTTCAGCTCGTCGAGATCTCCCTGCACCTCAGTCTTGACGTCTTCGGGCAGCTTGTCTTCGTTCTCGCTGATGAGTTTCTCGACCGAGTAGGCGAGCTGCTCGGCGTTGTTGCGGGTCTCGGCTTCTTCGCGGCGCTGCTTGTCTTCGGCAGCGTGCTCCTCGGCCTCGCGCACCATGCGCTCGATGTCTTCCTTCGAGAGCGTTGAGCCACCCGAGATGGTGATCGTCTGCTCCTTGCCGGTGCCCTTGTCCTTCGCCGACACCTGCACGATGCCGTTGGCGTCGATGTCGAAGGTGACCTCGATCTGCGGAATGCCGCGCGGAGCCGGTGCGATGCCGGTCAGCTCGAAGGTGCCCAGCGGCTTGTTGTCGCGAGTGAAGTCGCGCTCGCCCTGGAAGACCTGGATGGCAACCGACGGCTGGTTGTCTTCGGCAGTGGTGAAGGTCTCGCTGCGCTTGGTCGGAATTGCGGTGTTGCGATCGATGAGCTTGGTCATCATGCCACCCTTGGTCTCGATGCCGAGGCTCAGGGGGGTCACGTCGATCAGCAGCACATCCTTGCGCTCGCCCTTCAGCACGCCGGCCTGCAGGGCTGCGCCCACGGCCACAACCTCGTCGGGGTTGACGCCCTTGTTGGGCTCGCGGCCGCCGGTCAGCTGCTTGACGAGCTCGGTCACTGCGGGCATGCGGGTCGAGCCGCCAACGAGCACCACGTGTGCGATGTCGCCGACCTTGACGCCTGCCTCAGCGATCACGTCGTTGAAGGGCTTGCGGGTGCGCTCGAGCAGATCCTTGGTCAGCTCTTCGAACTTCGCGCGGGTCAGCGACTCGTCGAGGTTCGCGGGGCCGTTCTCGGTCAGCGAGAGGTAGGGCAGCTGGATCTGCGCGCTCATGGAGCTCGACAGCTCCTTCTTCGCCTGCTCAGCTGCCTCCTTGAGGCGCTGCAGAGCGATCTTGTCGCCCGAGACGTCGACGCCCGAGGTCGCCTTGAACTGCTGAATCAGCCACTCAACGATGCGCTGATCCCAGTCGTCGCCCCCGAGGCGGTTGTCGCCAGCGGTCGAACGCACCTGAATGGTCGAGAAGTCGTCGTCTTTGCCCACCTCGAGCAGCGAGACGTCGAAGGTGCCGCCACCGAGGTCGAAGACCAGAATGAGCTCGTCTTCTTTGCCCTTATCAAGGCCGTATGCGAGCGCAGCCGCGGTGGGCTCGTTGATGATGCGCAGCACGTTGAGGCCAGCGATCTCGCCGGCTTCCTTCGTCGCCTGGCGCTCAGCGTCGTTGAAGTATGCGGGAACGGTGATGACGGCGTCGGTCACCTTGTCGCCGAGGTAGGTCTCAGCGTCGCGCTTCAGCTTCATGAGGATACGCGCCGAGATCTCCTGCGGCGTGTACTTCTTGCCGTCGATGTCGGTGGTCCAGTCGGTGCCCATGTGACGCTTGACCGAAGCGATGGTGCGGTCGACGTTGGTGACTGCCTGGCGCTTCGCGGTCTCGCCGACGAGCACCTCGCCGTCCTTGGTGAAGGCGACGATCGAGGGGGTGGTGCGGAATCCTTCGGCGTTAGCGATGACCGTGGGCTCGCCGCCCTCGAGCACCGAGACGACCGAGTTGGTGGTGCCGAGGTCGATACCTACTGCACGTGACATGTGTGGTTCTCCTTACGTTGCTTCGTGAAGTTGCGTGATCCGGGCACGCTGCCCGAAACTGTTCCGCTCAGCTCACCAGGTGAGTAAGTTGAGCCTCATGCACTCAAGTTTATTCGGGGCGAGGATCAAGTCAAGTTATTCCCCTCAAACTTGAGCCTTATTGACTCAACTCTCAGCTTTCCTACAGCGTTTACCTGGTGTTACCCGCATCGGATACAGTGACCCCTATGAATGACGCACCAGCGCCAACGGCGGCGAATGGCAAGGCTTACGACGACGAAGCCCCGGTACCGGGCCGCATCGTCAGGTCATGGGCACTCTGGGACTGGGCGACGCAGCCCTTCAACTCGGTGATTCTGACCTTTGTGTGGGTGTCGCTCTATTTGGTGTCCGACAGCTTTCTGCCCGACAGCGTCGCGGCGCAAAACGCCGACGGCTCGCTCGTCTGCTCGCGCGACGCCGACGCTGCCACCGAGTATTGCCGCGGGCTCGCCGACCTCTCGGCGAACTATGGCTGGATCACCTTCGTCGCCGGCATTCTCGTGCTCGTGCTCGCCCCCGTGCTCGGCCAGCAGGCCGACGCACGCGGCAACAAGAAGCGCTGGGTGGTCGGCGGCACTGCGGTGCTCGCACTGCTGCAGTTCGCACTGTTCTTCGTGTTCTCTGAGCCCGCGTTCTTCTGGGTCGGCGCGATCGCGGTCGCCCTCGGCTCGGTAGCGAGCGAGATTGCAGGTGTGAGCTATAACGCCATGCTGCTCGAGGTTTCGACCAAGAAGACCGTGGGCCGAGTGAGCGGCCTCGGCTGGGGCCTGGGCTACATTGGCGGCATCGTCGCCCTCGTGATCGTTGTCATCATCACGCAACTCGACTGGTTCGGCATGGATGTCTCTGACGGCCTCGCCTACCGCCTCATCGCGGTCGGGGCCGCCATCTGGACCGTGGTCTTTTCGCTGCCCTTCGTGTTGAACGTGCCCGAGGCACCCGCGCGAGCCGACCGCCCCAAGGTCGGCTTCTTCCGCAGCTACGTCGTGCTGGTTCGCGACCTCGGCAAGCTGTTTCGCCAGCACCGCACCACCTTCTGGTTCTTGATCTCGAGCGCCGTGTACCGCGACGGACTTGCAGGCGTATTCGCGTTTGGCGGGATCCTCGCCGCCGTATCGTTCGGGTTCTCGGCGAACGAGGTGATGATCTTCGGCGTGGCCCTCAACCTGGTCGCGGGCGTCTCTACGATCATCGCAGGCCGACTCGACGACCGCTTCGGGCCGCGCGCCGTGATCGTGTGGTCTCTCGTGATTCTGATTCTGAGCGCGCTCTTCGTGTTCTTCTTCAGGGAGCAGGGCAAGATCATCTTCTGGATCGGCGGCATCGTGCTCTCGGCGGGCGTCGGACCGGCGCAGGCGTCGAGCCGCTCGCTGCTCACGCGCGTCACTCCCCCGAGCATGCAGGGCGAGATCTTCGGGCTGTACGCGACGACCGGCCGCGTCATGAGCTTTCTCTCGCCGTGGCTCTGGGCCGCCTTCATCGGCTGGTTCGGCGCGACGCACTTCGGCGTGCTCGGCATCACGATCGTGCTGCTCGCGGGTCTGCTGCTCATGCTCTTCCTCGTGCCGGCAAGGGCTCGGGGCGGCGCGCGCATCGACGCGTAGCGATCGGCCCGGCAGCACTGAGCGGCACCCGGGGAACGCTACGATTGAGGGATGCCGAACGTCGCCCTCTCCCCCGAGCAACTGGCGGTGTTTGAGAGAATCGAGCACACCCGAGAGCACGTCTTCGTGACCGGGCGCGCGGGCACCGGCAAGAGCACGATCCTGAACCATCTCTCGTTCCACACGAGCAAGATCATCGCGGTGTGCGCTCCGACCGGCGTGGCTGCGCTGAACGTTGGTGGACAGACGATCCATTCGCTGCTGCGCCTGCCCACCGGTGTCATCGCCGATCATGATCTCGATCAACCGGCAGAGCTCAAGAAGATGCTCGCCGCGATCGACACGCTCGTGCTCGACGAGGTTTCGATGGTGTCGGCAGATCTGATGGACGCGATCGACCGCTCGCTGCGGCAGGCTCGTGGCCGCAAGCACGACCCGTTTGGCGGCGTGCAGGTGATCATGTTCGGCGACCCGTACCAGTTGCCGCCCGTGCCGCCCCGCGACCCGCACGAGCGCGCCTATTTCGCTGACACGTACCGCTCGCTCTGGTTCTTCGATGCAAAGGTCTGGCTCGACACCCCGCTCACCGCGATCGAGCTCGTCGAGGTGCACCGACAGAAAGACGACCGCTTCAAGCAGATTCTCGGCGCAGTTCGCTACGGCGAAGTGACTGCTGACATGGCCGAAGAGCTCAATAGCGCGGGCGCTCGGCCTGCACCAGAAGATGCCCTCACGTTGGCAACCACGAACGCGACAGTGGCGAGGATCAATGCCTCGCGCCTTGCCAAAATCACCGGCGACGCGCTGCGCGCCGTGGCAGAGGTGAACGGCGAGTTTCGTGAGAACACCTATCCTGCCGATGAGGTGCTCGAGCTGAAGCCAGGGGCGCAGGTGATGTTTCTGCGCAACGACCCCGATGGCCGCTGGGTCAACGGCACGATCGGAACCGTCTCACGGGTGTCGGGCACGGTCTGGGTCGAGGTTGATCGCGAGGAGTTCGAGGTCGAGCCGACGGTGTGGGAACGCTACCGCTACCGTTACGACTCAGAGACGAAGAAACTCGAGAAAGAGGTCGTCGCCGAGTTCGAGCAGTTTCCACTGCGCCTCGCGTGGGCCGTCACCGTGCACAAGTCGCAGGGACACACTTACGACCAGGCGATTGTGGATCTCGGCCCGCGCGCGTTCACCGCTGGCCAGACCTACGTCGCGCTCAGCCGCGTGCGATCCCTTGAGGGGCTCTACCTGCAGCGCCCGCTGCAGCCGCGCGACGTGATCGTCGACCTCAACGTGACAAGATTCATGTCGGCCGCGCTGCGCGGGCACGAGAGCATCGCTTCGCAAAGTTGAATCCCGCCAGTCTCGCTTTCGCCGAGTGACGTGGGCGGCACCGCTACGCCTGCGCGACAGCATCACGCCTGCGCGCCACCGCTACGCCTGCGTATCGTGGCATGTCGGCACGCTCCACCGCGAGAGCCGAGCATAGCTCGTACGATAGACACATGCCCCGCGCGAACGAGCCCTTCGAAGATCCCGAGTTTCTGGCAGAGTTGGCGCGTCTGGGCATTACGCATCGACCTGGACTCGCGGCCGAGATGATGCAGCAGTTCGAGCCGCTGCTCATGGCTGACGGCATCGATCTGAACGACCCCAACGCCGCTTTCAGCGGCGACGAGCTTCAGGCAGCGCTGGATCGCGCGACGGAGCGCCACAACCTCGAACTCGTCACCCCGATCGGGCACCGGCGCGAGCTTGCGGCAGGCCTGCTGCGGGCGTTCGCCGTCGCGCTCGCCGAGGGACGCGATGAGGATGCGCAGTCGCTGCTGCAGTTCGCGAGTCCCGACGGCGGCGAGGATCACCCGACCATCGCGCACGTGATCGGCGTTGGTATCGGACTGCTCGACACCTGGTTCTCGGACGCAGAGGTGCTGCCCGTGATCGGTGCGGCCCGAGCACCGAAGTGGCGCGGATCCGCTCGCGCGACGGCGAAGGATCTGCTCGCCCTTGCCGCCAAGAACCGGGCATTCTCGTCGCTCGACAGCCTCATCCTGCGGCCCGGCAGCCTCGTGCTGCAGGAAGCCGCAGCACTCGCCGTCTCGGCATGCCTTCTCGCGGTGATGGCCCGCGAGCATCTCGATGCGGAGCAGGCGGCTGCCCAGCTCTTCGGCGGGGAGGGCGAGGAATGGCAGACCCCCTCATCGCGCCCGTCGTTCTCGCGCCCCGGCGATGGCGATCCCTCGCGCGCCACTGAGCTCGATTTGCAAGCGGGCGGCTCACGTACCGGAGCCGCCTTCGGCCTCGGCAAACGGAGAGGAATCAGCCCCGAAACCCTGAGCGAGTTCGGGCTGTGGCTCGACCTGCCTGACACGCTCCTGTTCAGTGAAGCGGAGAGCACCGAGCAGATACTCGATCAGTTCGAAGCGTTGGTCGGCATCGCCGCGCAGCTGGGCATCAACCTCGACGAGCCCGCAAGCATCGCTCGCATGCTCGACGTGGTCTTCGAATTCGACGATGACCGGCTGCAGGACGCTCTCGATCTGCTGCACGACTACGTGCATTTCCGCACGAGCACCGGTCCCGATCCCGAGGATTGGGACGAGGCTCACGCGGTCATCGAGGAGGCCGGAGACGAGCCGATGCCGGTGCCCGACGAGTTGCTCGATGCGATCGAGTTCTGCGACCGCCTCGACCCGAATGTTCGGCTCGCAGCGCTCGCGAACACGCGGGTGGTTTCGGCGGTGCCCGAGCTGCTCGCCTGGCTCGGCAAGTCCCAGGGGGTCACGCCTGCCGGCGGCATTCGGCGGGCCGACATTGCAACCGTGGCCGCGATGATCGGCGTGCGCGCAGAGGGCGTCTCGAAGATCATCGATAAAGAGTGGCACCCGCCCCTCGATTTCGATATGAACGCGCCGCTGCCCGAGCCCGACGTGTACTACGCGCGATCCTCGCTCGACATTCCTACGCTCGCCGCCTGGTGGGAGGCGCTGCAGCAGGCGGGCCTCATCGAACGCACGGCCACGCGCATACGACCCAGCTATGCGGCGGCAACCTGGCCCGTCGACGGCACATTCCCCCGGTACGCCGACGCAGACATGCTCGTCATGGTGTATGTCGCAGAGGTGCTGCTCGAGGGCGTATTGGAATCGGAGTGGACCTTCGGGCTGCCCGTGATGATTGACGCCATCGCACGGCTGATGCCAGCCGTCACCGCAGACGTTGTCGACGGCGACAGTGACGGCGCTTCGGGGCACTCCGGCGCGCCCCTCACCACGCTGTTCGCCCCTCGCGCGCTGCGCAAGATCTCTCATCTCGAGCGCGTCGGAATCGTCGAGACCCGAGACGGAGCAATCAGGGTGCCCGGACCTCTGCGAAGCACCGTCGGGCGTGCGATCATCGCCGCAATGCGGATCGCTGCCCAATCGTAGCCTGGTGGCATGGATCGGGGAGAGAAGCGGCCCCGATCATCCAAGACCAGGATCTGGATTGGCTTTGAGCCTCAAAGTTTCTTGGCGGCCGCCTTCGCCGCTCGCTTCGATTCGCGCACAAGCGCAAGGGTTTCTGGCGAGGTAATGTCTGCCACGCTGCGGTGCGACCCCTCTTCGCCGTATGGCGCAGAGGCCTCGCGCCATCCCGCACCACCGAAGCCGCACTGTTTGCCGAGCAGCGCGAGAAAGATCTTTGCTTTCTGGTCGCCGAAACCTGGCAGTGATTTGAGACGTTTCAGCACGGTCGCACCATCGGGCTCCTCCTGAGTCCAGATCGCTGCCGCGTCACCACCCCAATCGTCAAGCAGCGCCTGCGCGAGCGACTGCACTCGGGCCGCCATTGATCCCGGAAATCGATGCACCGCAGGGGTCTGCTTGAAGAGCTCGGCGAATGACTCGGGGTTCGCGTTTGCAATCGCAGCGGCGTCGAGGGCGCCGAGCCGTTGCTTGATCTTGAGTGGACCCGCAAAAGCAACCTCCATCGCGACCTGCTGGTCGAGGAGCATGCCGATCAGCAGGGCCATCGGATCTTCGCTGAGCAGGCGGTCTGCGTCGGCGTCGTCAGTGAGGTGAAGATTCATGCCTCCAGTCTCGCACCCAGTTCGTCCAGTGTCTCTACTCTCACGATCCGAGGACGTGATCGAGCACGAACTCTCTCACCCGAACAGGCCGCCTTACTCGAGCAGGCCGTCGAGCCGTCGTGCCAGCCATGCAGGCTTCTGCAGGGGGATGCCGTGACCGCAGTCAGCGACGATCTCGAGCTCGCTTCCGGGCAGTGCGTCTGCAATTCGCTGCGCGGATCGACGCATCACGGGGCGTTCCTTGGCTCCGACCAAGATGAGCGAGCGCCCCGGAAACGCACCCCACTCGCCCGGGATCGTGAAACGCACATTCTCTCCGACTGAGGCGAGCAGAGTGGCCCGGGTGATACCCCTCGACGTTCGCAGATAGTCATGTGTCAGCGCCTCCGGGACGAACAACTCCTTGGCCTGCAGCCTTGCGAATCCTTCGTTTCGCGCGAGTGGAGCAGCCAACCCCAGCATGGACAAGAGAGGGGCGGGGAACGGCGAGGGCTCTGCCTGAGCGCTGATCACGACAACCGCACGCACGAGATCGGGGCGGCGAGACGCCAAGAGGATGGCGAGCTGCGCCCCGAGCGAGAAGCCGATGACGACCAGCGGCTCCGAAGCCTCGGCCTCGATGAGCGAAATGAGAAGGTCGAGGGCCTCATCATGTGACCGATACGGGATGGAGCCACTTCGATCGTGCCCGGGGAGATCGGGAATCAGCAGACGGATTCCAGGATCCAGCTCCGCGACGAGCGGCGACCACATCCATCCGCCGCAGCCTCCGCCGTGCAACAACAGCGCAGAGCGCGGTCCGCCTTCTCGTATGGCGATGTGGATCCCGGACATACGCCTAGTCTGCCAGCGCGATGACGAGCGTCGCGAGCGCGAGCATCGTCGCGACGGGGGTCATCGTGTATCGTTCGGGGCGGCTTCGGGAGATCGCGTTCATCACGATGCCGATGGCGAAGTAGCCGAGAAGCGCCCAGGTGGCGATGCGCACGAACGTAGCGTCGCCGCCCATCACGCCCGCGCGGCTGAGCAGCAAGACCGCTATCGCCGCAAAGATCACCAAAGAAACGGCGCTCCCGACGCGAAGCTTCGCGGGCAGCACCTCATGTTGGCCGCCCCAGGCAAAGCGGCCAAAAGGCAGCCCGCATATCAAGAGCATTTGCAGCACGGCAAGCGCGGCGAGCAGCACCAACGCGCTGCCAAGAGCAAAGTAGGTCACGAGAACTCCAGTTCGTTCAGCCACCGCACCATCAGCTCGTGCGCACGAATACCGTAATCGAGCGTGGCGAGTCGAAATCGAGCTGTTTCCCTCAACTGCGGGGGAACTGCGGTCACGTCGATCTCGGCCCGGAGCGCTACGAGTCGGCCGAGGTCAGTTTCGGCGCGGCGGCGCAACTGATCGATACTGCTGGCGCGGTCTCCGGGAGTCAGGCTGCCCAGCAGGTATACCTTCGCGAGTGCGGTCTGTTCGGCGTCTGATCCGGTAATCGGGGCGAGCATCCAGTCGCGCCACGCTTCACGCCCGGAAGCTGTGATGGAGTAATCGTGTCGCCGTCGCCCGGAGACGAACGACTCTTGTCTTGCCACCCACCCCTGCGCCTCGAGCTGCCCGAGGGCTCGTTGAATACTGCCGAGACTCGCCGAGTAGAAGAGCGAGATACCGGCGGTGAAGTGCTTTCGCAATTCGTATCCCGAAAGCGGGCCCTGGAGCAGAAGGCCGAGAATGAGAAACTGCACGCGATCATCATATACCTCATAGGTACATGGCCACTATGAGCTACGAAGTTCCAGCGCAGCTTTGAGTCCGCGCCATCGCACTCCACGCCGCCTACTCAGCGCCGACATACACTGGATCTGTGAGTTTTCGAGAGCTGTACTCCCAGCGTCAGGAGGTCGTCGGCGCAGCTTTCGCCGACGGTGAGTGACCGGATCATCGGCGCCGCGCCCGCAACCCGCTTGGCGCGGCCGCTTCGACGACCCCACTCTTACACTCATCGGCGCCTCGAAGTGCGCCGGAAAGGTGCGTCATGCAACCCCTCACCGAATCGTTCATTCGATCATCGTTCGTCAACGCCTCGCGCAAATAGGTGAAAGATATGACACTCACTGACAGTTTCGAGGCTCTCACCGACGCCGACTGGGCGAAGCTCGACTTCTATGGCTGGCGCGACCCGAAGTTCGCCCGCCGCGCCTACGTCGTACTGCCGAGGCTTGACAGCGAACCTGTCGGCGCCGTGCTCAAGCAGGCCGAGGCCTCGCCGCGATCCCGCGCAATGTGCAACTGGCGCCAAGACCCGCGCTTGCCAAACGACGTGCTGTTTTGGAGCGCGAAGCGCATCGACGAGCTGCCGTTGAAGGCCGCCGCGTTCGCCGAGATGCTTGTCGTCGGAAGGTAAGCGACTGCGGTGTCGCCCGGAGAAGCGGCAAAGGTGTAAATACATGCGAGATACTGCACCTTCACCGCTTCTCAAGACGGGCGGCCAAGTACGACGAAGGGGGCCTCGGCCGAAGCCGAGACCCCCTCTCGCAGTGCGGGCGATCCCGCGCCCTGAACTTATCGACTTAGCCGAACTGGTTCATCGTGTTGTCCTTGCCGCCAGCCTTGAGGGCTGCGTCGCCGGCGAAGTATTCCTTGTGGTTGTCACCGATGTCGCTGCCAGCCATGTTCTGGTGCTTGACCGTCGCGATGCCCTGGCGGATCTCCTGGCGCTGCACGTCGCGAACGTATGTGAGCATACCCTCGTCGCCGAAGTAACCCTTGGCCAGGTTGTCGGTCGACAGCGCGGCGGTGTGGTAGGTCGGCAGGGTGATGAGGTGGTGGAAGATGCCCGCGCGAGCCGAGCCGTCCTTCTGGAAGGTGCGAACCTTCTCGTCGGCGAGCGTTGCCAGCTCAGTGTTGTCGTACTCGACGCTCATGAGCTTGTCGCGGTCGTAAGCCGACATGTCGTTGCCCTGCTCTGCGAGCAGGTCGTATGCCTGCTGGCGGAAGTTGAGGGTCCAGTTGAACGACGGGCTGTTGTTGTAGACGAGCTTCGCGTTCGGAATCACCTCGCGGATGCGATCGACCATGCCCGCGATCTGCTCGACGTGCGGCTTCTCGGTCTCGATCCACAGGAGGTCGGCGCCGTTCTGCAGCGAGGTGATGCAGTCGAGCACGCAGCGGTCTTCGCCCGTGCCCTTGCGGAACTGGTAGAGGTTCGATGCGAGGCGCTTCGGGCGCAGCAGCTTGCCGTCACGCTTGATGATGACATCGCCGTTGCCGAGCTCGGCCTCGCTGATCTCTTCGACGTCGAGGAACCCGTTGTACTGGTCGCCCAGGTCGCCGGGGGTCTGACTCACGGCGAGCTTCTGGGTCAGGCCGGCGCCGAGCGAGTCGGTGCGAGCAACGATCACGCCGTTGTCGATGCCGAGCTCGAGGAACGCGTAGCGAACCGCGTTGAGCTTCGCGATGAAGTCCTCGTGCGGCACGGTGACCTTACCATCCTGGTGGCCGCACTGCTTCTCGTCAGAAACCTGGTTCTCGATCTGAATCGCGCAGGCGCCTGCCTCGATCATCTTCTTCGCGAGCAGGTAGGTCGCCTCGGGGTTGCCGAAGCCGGCGTCGATGTCGGCGATGATCGGCACGACGTGAGTCTCGAAGTTGTCGATCTGCGACTGGATGAACTCGACCGCGGTCTCGTCACCAGCGACGCGTGCGTCATCGAGCTGCGTGAAGAGCAGGTCGAGCTCGCGGGCGTCTGCCTGGCGCAGGAAGGTGTAGAGCTCTTCGATGAGTGCCGGCACCGAGGTCTTCTCGTGCATCGACTGGTCGGGCAGCGGGCCGAACTCCGAGCGCAGAGCCGCAACCATCCAGCCCGAAAGGTAGAGGTAGCGCTTGTTGGTGGTCTTGAGGTGCTTCTTGATCGAGATCAGCTTCTGCTGGCCGATGAAGCCGTGCCACACACCGAGCGACTGCGTGTACACCGACGAGTCGGCGTCGTACTCGGTCATGTCGCGGCGCATGATGTCTGCCGTGTACTGGGCAATCTCGAGACCGGTCTTGAAGCGGTTCTGTGCCCGCATGCGTGCGACGTACTCGGGGTTGATCGCATCCCAGCTCGCGCCATTCTGCTCTTTCAGAGCCTGCACTGCCTCGATGTCGTTTTGGAACGCAGTCATGGTGATTCCTTTTGCGTAGTGGCCGCTAGCCACAAACGCTGTGGACTAGATGAACTACTTCTACCTTGGGCCACGGTCAAAGGGTCAAGATACACAAATCGGGGGTGAATATTTGCAGTATTTCTACTTTTTGGAATTACCACGAGTTCTGAGCGAGGCTGCCCTCGCGCGATGAGGGCAGCGCGAAGCACCGTGAGCAGCGAGGATCGAGCGCCTCACGCATGCGAGGTTGCCTACCGTGCGCTTCTCAACCGAGCGCGGGAGCCCCGGGGGTTTCTGTCAGATGGCGACGCAGGCGATGCTCGAGACCGAAGCGCACTCCGGGCCATTCTGAGGCGATGATTGAGAACACCACCGTGTCGCGCGTGTACCCGGCGACGGGGCGAAGGTGCGAACGCAGCACTCCGTCTTGCTTGGCCCCGAGACGCGCGAGTGCGGCACGCGACTGGTGATTGTTGAAGTCGGTACGAAATTCAACGGCCGGGCACCCCCAGACATCGAATGCGTGGCCGAGCATGAGCAGTTTCGACTCCGGGTTTGTTCCTGTGCCCTGAGCACTCGCGGCGTTCCAGGTGGAGCCAATCTCGACTCGGGGCGTCGCCGCATCGATGTTCATGAACGTGGTCATGCCGATGATCGCACCGGTGTCGTTGCGGCGGGTCGTGAATGGGAGCATCGATCCCTTGCGCTGAAGCTCGAGCCTGCGCTCTATTTCTGCCTCCATCTGATCCGGCGCAGGAACCGACGTGTACCAGAGCCGCCAGATCTCGCCATCGCGCACGGCCTCCGTCAAGCCGAGACGATGTTCGTGCGAGAGCGGTTCAAGAGTAACGAGTCGACCACTGAATGTGCCCGGGTGCGCGAGAGTCATGGTGTCAGCCTGTCACTTCATCATCTTCTTCGCCCTCAGCGGCACCGAATGCGTCGAGCTCGAGCAACACGTCGTCGAGCACCGAGGGCTCGGGAGCCCCAATCTCAAGCGTTTCGACATCGCGTAGCTTACGTTCGACCGCGCGGGTGCGACGCCCGGCCTCGTCGACGGTGTTCTGCACGGTCTTGAGCTGCTTGCCGAGCTTGTCCCAGACCTGCCCATACTTCTGAAACTCAGTCTTTGCCGCGCTGAGCACCTTCCAGACCTCGCTGCTACGCTTCTCGATAGCGAGGGTTCGAAAGCCCATCTGCAGGCTGGTGAGCAACGCAGTAAGGGTGGTGGGACCGACCACCACAATGCGGTGTTCATTCTGCAGCTTTGTCGTAAGGCCCGGTCGGCGCATCACCTCGGCAAACAAGCCCTCGGTCGGCAGGTACATGATGCCGAAGTCGGTGGTGTGCGGGGGCTCGACGTACTTGGTCGAGATGTTCTTCGCCTGAATCAGTACCGCTCGCTCGATATCGCGCCCTGCGGCATCGATCGCAGCGATGTCGCCTTGCTCCTGCGCCGTGAGCAGGCGCTCATAGTCTTCCTGCGGAAACTTCGAGTCAATCGGCAGCCAGAGCGGCGCATCGGTTTCGTCCCGGCCAGGCAGCTTGACCGCAAACTCCACGCGCTCGCTCGAACCCGGGATCGTCGCGACGTTTTCTGCGTACTGATCTTGGGTCAGCACGTCTTCGAGCTGGCGGGCGAGTTGCACTTCGCCCCAACCGCCGCGGCTCTTCACGTTTGTCAGCACGCGCTTCAGCCCGCCCACATCGGATGCAAGGGTCTGCATCTCGCCGAGGCCCTTCTGCACCTGCTCAAGCCGCTCGCTGACGAGCGAGAAGGACTCGCCGAGGCGCTTCTCGAGGGTGCCCTGCAGCTTCTCGTCGACGGTCTCGCGCATCTTCTCGAGCTTCGCCTCGTTGCCCTGGCGCAGCTTTTCGAGCTCGGTGGTGAGCGTTCGCTGCAATTCGAGCTGCTTGGTCGAGTTCGCTTCGGTGAGCGCCTGAATGCGCTTCGAGTTCTCTTCAAGCGAGGTCTTGAGCGTGCCCTGCAACTTCTCGTCGACGGTGACCCGCATCTGCTCAAGCTTCGCCTCGTTCTCGCCGCGCAGCACGTCGAAGCGCTGTTCGACCGAGGTGCGCAGATCGGTGAGCGACTTGCCGAGCACATCGTTCAGCTCTCGATTTGAAAGCGCCCGCGCTTCGCGCTCGCGTGCGAGTTCTGCGGCCTGCGCTTGGCTCGAAGCTTGCAGCGTCTGCGAGAGCTCGCCACGCTGCGCTTGCAAGTCTTGTCGCACCAATCCAACTTGCCCCTGCAGCTCTTGCCGCAAATCTGCGGCGGCGAGAGCGCCCTGCGCAGCGTCGGCGACGTCAGACCCGCCGCCGCGGCGCCAACGCAGCAGCACGACCACGAGCAGGCCGACGCTGAGCAGCAGATTCAGCACGACAAGCACCACGAGCAGCGATTCCATTGCTTCCTTCAATTCTTCGAGGCAGTTCGAGCACCCGCCGCCACGTGTGTGCGGGCAATTTCTGTTCTGCTTCGACACTACAAGTGGCCACCGACATTCAAGCCAGACGCCCCGCGTCACGAGGTCAGAGCTCCAAAATCGTCCTGGCGATCACAAAGTAGACGATCAGCCCCGTCGCATCGACGAACGTCGAAATGAATGGGTTCGAGAACACTGCCGGGTCGACCTTCACCGCCCGAGCAAGCAGCGGCATGCTCCCACCGACCGCTGCCGCAACAGTGCAGACCGCAAGCAGAGTCAACCCGATGACGAGGCCGATCTCGACTGAATAGATCAGGCTGGCAATAGCGAACCCGAGCGTGCCGAGCAGCAAGCCGAGCATCGCTCCGGTGCGAAGCTCACGGCTGAGCACCCGCAGAATATCCCGCGGTCGCACATCTCCGAGCGCGAGCGCACAAGCATGCGCACCGGGGTCGAGAGATATGGCCGGCGCAGCGGCTCGGTGCCGCCCTGCCTCGCCGAATCCTCACTCTCTTCGAACTCGAGAATGCGCACCGCATCATCGATCGTGAGCATGCCGACAAGGCGCTGCTCGCTGTCGACGATCGGCAGAGCGAGCAGCGAAAGGTCAGTGCAGCGTCGGGCGGCCTCTTCGGCGCTGTCAGCGGCTTTCGCGGTGTGCGCCTCCTGCATCAGCGTCGATATCTCGGCGTTCGGGTCAGCCGCGAGCAGCTCGCGCAGGCTGACGATGCCCACGATGCGACGCGCGTTGTCGAGCACCGGAATCGTGTACACAGTCTCGGCATCCGCGAGCCGGTCGCGCACGCGGTCGAGGGCGATTGCGACGGTCGCCCGCTCGCGCACTGACACGTACTCGGGAGTCATGCGCCGCCCGACGCTGCCTTGCGGGTAGCCGAGCAGCGCGGCGGTGAGGGCGCGCTCGGACCCTGGCAGGTCGCGCAGCAGCCTCGTTGCGAGCACCGCGGGCACCTCTTCGAGCAGCCACGCACGATCGTCCGGATCGAGTTCTGCGAAGAGGCGGGCGACCTCGGTGTCGTGCAGCCCCTCAAGCAGGTCGCCCTGCAGCGCAGGATCGAGCGCGTCGAACACGGCGACAGCGGTTTCTTTCGGCAGCAATCGAAAGATGACGGCGCGCTGGCGCAGCGTCAGTCGCTCGAACACCGAGACCAGCTCGGCGTCGGGCACGGGTGCGAGGGTAGCGGCGAGCGCGGCCAGGTCTTGGTTCGCGAGCTGCTGCAAGATCTCGGCGGTCAGTTCGTCGATGACGTGGATCTGCTGGGTGGTCATGATGACGCTCCTTAAAAAGGGGAGCGCACGCCTACCTAGCGCGAGCGAGGCGAAACGGCGAGCGCGATACCCGATTGATGACTGCAACTGTCGCTGGGCATGAACTCACCTCGCTTCGGTAAAGGATCGGTTCGTTATAGAGAAGAACGACACTCACGATCCAACCGCCGAGCCTAGCACTCGACGACTCGAGCCGCTTTACATGGTTCGACATAGTGGACGGTGCCGCACCACCGCGTAAACAGCCAGTAAGTGTCGCCCCTTGGCACTGAAGGTGACATCTACTGACTGTCTGCGCGAAGGCGAGAACTCCGACCGCCTGGCAACCACCCCTACCGCACCGCGGTGCGCCGCATGGCAAGCCAGGTTCCGAACAGGGCAAGCGCGCTGAGCCCAAGCACCGTCCAGGCGAGCTTCGCGGCGGTGATCGCGGCGAAGATCTCACCGGCATATGGCACGAAGACGAGAATCAGCGTGGCAAGCACCAACCCGATGAGCAAGCCGAGAATGGTCGGGCCACGGTTGCCGTACCGCACCCAGACCCCCGCGAACATGCCGCCGATCGAGGTGCAGAACAGCACCCCAAGAAAGACGGTAGGCATAAGCACCCACACATTGCCCGAGCCGAGCGCGTAGTTGTCGAGCACATAAATATCGAACCACCAGTGGCCCGTCGCGAGTTCGAGCAGCAGGAGCACGGTGAGAATGAGTGAGATGTACAGCGCGGTGACTACGTTCGCAAGCGCCGTACCAAGCACATACGCGCGACGAGTCGAACCAAGCGCCATCGCAAACGGAAACGTCGTCGCAACCGCTTGTACCCCGTAGTAGATCAGAAATCCTGGCAGCGACCATACGATACCCAGGTTGTTTCGGGCACCGGCTACGTAGTCGGCTTGTGCAGGATCGACCCCGGCTCGCTGCAGGGCGATCGCAATGAGGGCAGAAAGGATCAGCACGATCCCGACGATCCCGGCAGGCGTGCCGAAAGTGACGTCTCGCTTGTTCATCTGTAGCCGGGCAACGTTCAATACGCCGTTCATGAGTTTGCTCCTTCGCTTGTCGCCAGCGCAACCTCGGGCACTGACGTCTCATCTTGGTGAATGCTGTCGGCAGCGTCGAAGCCGTAGGCAGCGACCAACTGCTGGAGCGATACAGCGCTCAGATCGAGGTCGGCTATCTCGGCCGCCGCGCGATCCTCCGCCCCGATCGCACCGTCGACCACCGCGGTCGCAAGACCACCGACTCGCTGCTGGCTGAGCACAGTGCGCTCGGCGAGATACTCTTTGACTGCGGCCGCACGACCGGTAACCTGGTGCGCCGCGCCGCGCAAGTCTTCGACGTCGGCGTCGCGCACAACCCGGCCCTGATCGAGGATCACCACGCGTTCGAGCAGGCGATCCATTTCGTCGATGAGATGCGTCGAAATCACGATCGTGCGCGGATGCTTCTGGTAGTCGCTGAGCAGCACGTCATAAAAGTAGCCGCGAGCCGTCGCGTCGAGGCCGAGGTACGGTTCGTCGAAGAACGTGATGGGGGCACGCGATGCGAGGCCGAGCACGATACCGAGCGCCGAGAACTGGCCGCGTGAGAATTTCTTGACTACGGTCTTCTCTGGAATGCGGAACAGCGAGACCAACTCGTCGGCAAGGTTCTGATCCCAGTTGGGATAGAAGATCTTTGCTGCGCGAAGCGCGTGCTTCAGCTTATAGTCGTCGGGGTATCGCTGGTTGTCGCGTATGAAACAGAGCTGCTCGAGCACGGCTGCGTGCTCGAAGGGTGGCCTGCCGAACACCTCGACGGTGCCGCCAGTCGGGCGATCCTGTGCCGTTGCGAGCGACATGAACGTCGTCTTGCCTGCGCCGTTGCGCCCGAGTAGTCCTGTGATCGTGTTCGCCGCGATCTGCACAGTCACGCCGTCGAGCGCCCGCGTACTACCGTGCACCCTTGTGAGGCCGTTGGTTTCGATTGCATACTTCATGGGGTGATCTCCGTTTCGGTGGAGGGTGTGGGTGCGCTGTTTGGATCAACGCCGGATGCCTCGGCTTCGATGAGGCGGCTCAGCTCGCCAACTTCGAGACCAAGTGCGCGAGCTTCGGCCAGCAATGGCTGAACGAAGTCGCGCACGAAGTCTTGTTTTCGCTCTGCCGCGATCTCGGCTTTTGCGCCTTCTGCGACGAACATGCCAATCCCGCGACGCTTGATGAGGATCCCTCGATCCACGAGCAGGCCCAGCGCTTTTCCGGCGGTCGCGGGGTTGATTCGCAGATGTGCCGAGAGCTCGTTGGTCGATGGGACTTGCTCGCCCTCCGCATATCGCCCACGCAGAATGTCGTCGGCGATGCGTTCTGCCAGCTGCAGAAAGATCGGCCTGCTGTCATCAAACACGATTCATTCGACCTTTCTGTGCGGAACTGGCTTCGGCAACGAGATCGCAACCTCTTTGGTTAGTTACTTCACTAATGAACCTAAGCACCTTGACAAAATTTGTCAATAGCCGATCGAGGCCGCGTTTGCGCAACCCTTGGTGCAGGCAAGCCGCGGGTTAAGGTGGGGGCATGGCAACCATCATTCCGTTCGGGGGCAAGACCCCGCAGGTAGACCCCACCGCGTGGATCGCACCCAACGCCACCCTCATCGGCGACGTGCACATCGGGCCGGGCGCGAGCGTGTGGTTCGGTGTCGTGATGCGTGGCGACAGCGATCGCATCGAGCTCGGCGCCGGCAGCAATCTGCAAGACAACGTCGTCGTGCACACAGACACCGGCGTGCCCACGATCATCGGCGTGAACGTCGGCGTTGGCCACCTGGCGCTGCTGCACGGCACGCGGGTTGGCGCGGGTTCGCTGATCGGCATGGGTGCCAAACTACTGAACAACTCTGTTGTCGGCGAGGGCGGTTTCGTCGCGGCCGGAGCCCTCGTGCTCGAGAGGCAAGAAATCGAGCCTGGCCACCTCGCCGCCGGGGTGCCCGCAAAGGATCGCGGCCCGATGAACGACGAGCTTGCCGCGCGAGTGAAGCGCAACGCCTTCGAGTACCAGGAGCTTTCCAAGCGGTACCGCGACGCCCGGGTCTGAGCGCCGCTAGGCTGAAGCCGTGAACGACACCGGAGCAGCCCCCGCAGTCAGCATCGACCCGTTCGCGCACCCGCGCGGCTTTGCCTCCGATAATTACGCTGGCACCCACCCTGAGGTGCTCGAAGCCGTAGCGGCAGCAAACGTCGGGCACGCGGCCGCATACGGAGCCGACGTATGGACCGCCCGCTTTGCTGCTATCGCCCGCGAACTGTTTGGGTCTGACACCGAGACGTTCCCCGTCTTCAACGGCACCGGTGCGAACGTGCTCTCGCTGCAGGCAGCCCTGCCTCGGTGGGGTGCCGTCGTCTGCGCCAAAAGCGCACACATCAATGTAGACGAGGGCGGCGCACCCGAGAAGGTTGCTGGCCTCAAACTGCTCGCGATCCCCACCGCCGACGGCAAGCTCACTCCAGAGCTTGTCGACGCCGAGGCGTGGGGTTGGGGCGATGAGCACCGCGCTCAGCCCCTCGCCATCTCGATCTCACAAAGCACCGAATTCGGAACCGTGTACTCCGCCGACGAGATCCGCGCCCTTGCCGATCACGCCCACGCGCACGGCATGGTGCTGCACATGGACGGGTCGCGACTCGGCAACGCTGCAGCGCACCTGGGCACCTCGCTCGCCGCGATCACGAGCGAGGTCGGCGTCGATGTGCTCAGCCTCGGCGGCACGAAGAACGGACTGCTCGGCGCAGAAGCGGTGCTCGCACTCAACCCACAGGCGGTGCCCGGCCTCAAGTATCTGCGCAAGATGAACATGCAGCTGGGTTCAAAGATGCGCTTCGCTTCGGCCCAGCTGTCGGCGCTCTACGAAGACGGGCTCTGGCTGCGTTCGGCGAGCCACTCGAACGCGATGGCCGCGCGCCTGCGAAGCGGCATCGAAGCGCTCATCTCTGACGGTCGCGGCGAAGGGATCACCCTGCCCTTTGCCACGCAGTCGAACGTCGTGTTTCCGACCCTGCCCGCAGAGACCAAGGCTCGCGCGCACGCCGCGTTCCACTTCTACGATTGGCCAGGCGATGCGACGCTCGTGCGCCTGATGTGCTCGTTCGATACGACCGAAGCGGACGTCGACGCGCTGCTCGCGGTGATCGCGGGAGAGTAGACCGGCCACCGAGTAGATCGCCAGGGCGAGACTCCGGGAGGCAGGCAAGACCGCAGGCGCCCCAGCGAGCCACTGTTCGCGACGCTCTGCGAGCCCAGCCGACTATCGGCGACTCGACCCGAGCCGAATCTCCAGTTGGTCGAGAATCAGCCCCAACCCCTCTTCGAACTCATCTGAGAATACGTAGTCGCGCCCGTTCGTCAGCTCTGTCACGAGGGCAGCGAGATTTGGGTACTCGGCAATGAGAGGCTCAAATTGGAGCGCAAAGTCGGCCGCGTTGTGCGCCTCACCTGGATCGAACGGAAGGGTCTGCTCAGTCAGCACAAACCCGTAGACATAGGCATCGATCACAGAAAAGGCGTGCGAGGCGAGCATCAGGTCGAAGCCGCCGCGTCGCAAGCAACCAATCACTCGGTCGTGGTGCCGCAAGAGTGCAGGGCCGGGGTTGCGGCGCGATTCGATGAGCCCGAGTGCCCAGCTGTGCGCTGCCAGCACTTTTCGAGCCGATCGCGCGCGCAGCTCCATTCCTACCCGCCAGCCCATGCCATCGTCTGGCAGCTCGATCTGCGAGAACACCCAGTCGGCCAGCTCGTCGAGCAGAGCTTCTTTGTTCGCGATGTGATGGTACAGCGACATTGCTTCAACGGAGAGCTCCTTGCCGACATTGCGCATGCTGACCGATCCCAGCCCGCCACTGTCGGCGACTCGCACCGCGGCGTCGATAACCCGTGCTTGGCTGAGCGGCGCACGTGCGACCATCACTCCACTCCGTTCGACGTTGCCCTTGCGAAGATTACACCTGTAAGGTTATCGTATTCACGTTGACTTACATATGTAAGGAGTGTCATGAGAGCAGCAATGTCAGTGCAATATGGTTCCCCCGAAACGGTCAGGATCGTCGATACTTCCGATCCCGTGCCCCGCGCCGGGGAGTTGCTCGTCCGCGTGAACGCGGCGGCGGTCACCGCAGGCGATGCTCGCATTCGGGCTGGCCGCTTTCCGCACGGCTTCGGCACCCTTGCACGACTGGGCATTGGCCTACAGGGCCCTCGCCGGCCGGTGCTCGGCGCTGTCTTCTCAGGAACAGTTGAGCGACTCGGTTCGCCAACTGCCGACTCGGCTCAGTTTGCGGTCGGCGACGAGGTGGTTGGAATGACCGGCGCTCGTATGGGCGCACATGCAGAGTTGGTCGCGGTATCAGCGAAAAGGATCACCGCAAAGCCCGCTGGCGTATCGCACGCAGACGCGGCCGCGACTCTGTTTGGCGGCACCACCGCGCTGCACTTTCTGCGTGACCGCGCGTCGCTCGGCGAAGGGCAGCGCGTGCTCGTCAACGGCGCAGCGGGGTCGGTAGGCAGCGCCGCGGTGCAGTTGGCGCACGGCATGGGAGCGATGGTGACCGGGGTCTGCAGCGAGCGCAACCGCGACCTCGTCGCCTCACTCGGCGCGAGCGAGACAATCGACTATGAGAAGCAGCCCGTGTCGATTCTGCGTGGCAACTACGATCTCGTGTTCGACGCGGTCGGCAACATCACCAGAGAGCGAGGGCTTCAATTGGTCACCCTTGATGGCAAGGTCGTACTCGCCGCCGCAAACCTCGCAGACACGGTTCGCGGCGGCGGTCGAATCTTCGTCGGAGCCGCCCCCGAGCGCGCAAGCAACTTCGCCACCCTGCTCTCGATGACGCTGGCAGGCAGCTTTGACCCGCTCACGCGCGTGCTCGGCGGGCTCGGAAAGATTCACGAGGCGCATGCGATCGTCGACAGCGGCCGAAAGGTGGGAAACCTCGTCATCCTGCCCCAGGAGGCGTGATCGCACAGGCCTGGCGGCGCGAAGGCGTCACGCCTTCGCGCGATCCTCGTCGCAAAACCTACTTTGCTGAACGCCCCGCCATGCGCGGCTTCGGCAGGTGCCAGCCGCGGGCGACCGAAAGCAGGCGAAGGGTGATGGCGCAAGCGCCTCCTACGATCGACGCGAGACCCGCGCTGCCGCCGAGCATCAGCACCGCGATCGCGACCGTCGCCCCCAACAAGGCTGAGACGGCATAGAGCTCGCGGGTGAGCACTCCGGGCACCGTATTGACGAGCACATCACGGATCACACCGCCACCGATCGCAGTCGTTGTTCCGACAAGGATCGCGGTGAGCGGGGTCTGCCCAGCAGCATACGCAACCGCAGCCCCGTTCGCCGAGAAGAGCCCGAGACCGAAAGCATCGAACACCACCTCGAAATAGCGGATACGGGCGAGACCCGGGTGCACGAAGAACACCACGAGCGACGCGCCGACCGCGACGGCGAGATTGGGCCAGTAGACGAATGAGATCGGTGGGTGCACACCGAGCAGCAGGTCGCGAAGCACGCCGCCGCCGACTCCTGTGAAACCGCCGACGACCGCGACGCCGAGCATGTCGAGGTTGCGGCGCACACCGACCAGGGCGCCCGAGATGGCAAAGGCGAGAATGCCGGCGAGCTGCAGCAACTCAAAGACGAACTCACTCACGCAAAGATTCTATGCCGCCGTGGCCGCGCTCGTCGTCGCGCACCCCGGCACACGGAGCATCTAGATGCCCATGCCCTCGAACGAGAGGCGCCCGGCGATGACGAGCATCACCACCACGATGATCCAGTCGAGAATCTGCCACGAGCGCGGTGTCGCGAAAAAGCGAGTGAGCGCCCTGGCGCCGTAACCGAGCACCGCGAACCAGATGATGCTCGCGACGCCTCCCCCCATGGCGAACCACCAGCGGGCCGGGTCGCCCTGCGCGTTGCCAACCGACCCCATGAGCACCATGGTGTCGAGATATACGTGGGGGTTCAGGTAGGTGATCGCGAGGCAGGCGAGCACCGCCCGCTTCAGCGAGCCGGCATCGCTGCCCGCTCCAGCGGCATCGCCCTCATCGGCGACGAGCACTCCAGGCTGCATAGCGCGTCTCGCGGCGCCCCAGGCATACCAGAGCAAGAACGCGACGCCGCCCCAGCGAATCACCTCGAGCACGACCGGGGCGCGCTCCACGACGAAGCCGATACCCGCGATGCCGAGGATCTCGAGCAGCGCGTCGGTGAGCCCACAGATCAGCACGATCGGCAGCACGTGCTGGCGCAAGATGCCCTGGCGCAGCACGAAGGCATTCTGTGCGCCGATCGCCACGATGAGCGAGAGTCCGGTGCCGAAGCCGAGGAGCATGGAAGTGAGCATGCAATCGAAGTTAGCGGCAGCTTGGTGTGAGCGACGACTCGAGCATGCCTAAAGATTCTGATGCAAGTGAAGCAATGCTTAATATTGGTGTATGGATCTTCCGGTCGAACACCTCGCCACCTTTGCGGCGATCGTCGACGAAGGCAGCTTCGAGGGCGCGGCCAGGCGACTGCACATCACCCCATCTGCAGTGAGCCAGCGCGTCAAGAACATGGAGCAGCGCGTCGGCTCGGTGCTGCTGCGACGCAGCCGCCCGATCGAGCTCACCCCTGCTGGCTCGACGGTGCTGCGCGTCGCGAGGCAGCTCGAGCGCATCACCGGCGACGCCGCGCGTGAGCTCGGCATCGGGCCTGCCGCTCGCACCGTGCTCCCGATCGTCGTCAACGCCGACTCGCTCGCAACCTGGTTCGTGCCGGCGATCGCGCGCGCCGCCCGCGAGACCGGCGCCTACTTCGAGATCGTGCGCGCCGACGAGACGATCAGCACCGAACGGTTGCGCAGCGGCGAGGTCGTTGCCGCACTGACGGCGACGCGCGAACCAGTTGCGGGGTGCACGAGCACGCTGCTCGGCACAGACCGCTACCGCGCAGTAGCCGCGCCCGAGTTTGTCGCGCATTTTTTTAGCGAAGGGATCGGAGCCGAGACCCTGCGCGCCGCTCCCATGATCGAGTTCGACCGTCACGACATCTTTCAGCAGCGATTCATTCGACGCATCACCCGAGCAAAGGTCTCGCCACCTCGGCACATGGTGCCGTCGAGCCACGAGTTCGCACTCGCAATCGAGCTGAGCCTCGGGTGGGGCATGGTGCCCGAGCTGCAGTGTCGAGAGGCGCTCGACGCGGGCCGGCTCGTCGAGCTGCAGCCGGGTGCCGCCATCGAGCTGCCGCTCTATTGGCAGCGCTGGAACCTGCCCTCGCCCCTGATCGATCAGCTTTCGCGCGTGGTGCGCGAAGAGGCGGCCACTGCGCTTCTGCAGCACTGACCGCCTCTGGTTGCCCGCTGCGCGGGTTATCGAGCAAACCAGATCAAATCATGACGAACCCGGCGATGAGGTAGGCGATGAAGCTCAGCACTGCCGCTGCACCTGCGTAGGGCAGGATCGAGGTCATGAGTGTGAGCGGACGCACACCAACCGACTTCGATGCAAGGATGATGCCGTCGCCGTAGAGGCAGGTGGTTGAACCGAGCGCCGCGCCCGAGAAGACTGCCGTGCCCGCGAGCACGGGGTCGACACCCATGGCGATCGCGAGCGGCAGCACGACCGGCGTGATGACGGCCGCGAGATCCCAGAACGCCCCGGTCGCGTATGCGTAGACACCGCAGACGAGAAAGACGATCGCGGGCAGCAGCGCGCCGCTCATGACCGGTTCGGTCACACCGATGACCCACTCGGCAAGCTGCAGATCAACGTTAATCTGCTGCACCATGAAGGCGAGCGCGAACAGCACGATCACGTAGCCCATGCTCATGATGCCCTCGAACGTACCTTCGGCGGACTGGCCGAGCTCGAAGGCGCGCTCTTCTTCGGTCAGGTCGTCAGGCAGCGTCTCACCGGTCTCGTCGCCGGGATGCGCGGCGAGATCGGGCGCCGCATCGATTCTTCCGTGTTCGAACGCCTACCCTGGTACGAAGCAATGCTGCCGTGGGCCCGCAGTTACCTCGAGGCGATGGGTAGCCACCCCGGCATTATCGCGATTCTGGCGACGCTGCCTGTCGACAGCGAGCCGGAGTCGGTACTCGAGTACGAGATGATCGTCGCGTCATTCCGGCGCATCGGGTATCCCGAGCATCGCATCGTTCCTGCGCTCGTCGCGATCGAATCATTCGTCATCGGTTCAGCGCTCGATTCTCTCACCCCAGAGGACAACCTGAGCCCTGCGGGGTCGCCGGAACTTGCGCCGCAGCTGCTCGCCGCGGAGGCGAACGCCAGGCATCGTGCGGGGCGAGCAGGCCTGACCATGGCTCGATCGATGTTCGAGTTCGGGCTCGAGGCGCTCGTTGCGGGGCTTCGAGCCGCCGGCGATGCCGAGCGGTCAGCCTAGCGAAACCCCGCCGAACGCCCCCTGCTCGGTTGCTCGAGCCGACCGCTCACCGTCTTGCCGCGCAGCGGGAACGAACATGGCGGCCACCGCAGTCGTGATTGGAACCGCGAGCACCAACCCGATACTGCCCGCGGCGGTTCTGACGATCTCGATCGCGATGTCCTCTTGCGTGAGCAGGATCAGCATCGGGCGGTTGTAGAGGTAGAGCAGGATCAGCGCGCCGATAGCCGCCCCGGCGTAGGCGAAGAACACCGTGTATACGGTCGAAGCGATGTGGTCCCTGCCGATACGCATCGCGCTCGCGTAGATCTCGCGGCGAGTCAACTGCGGCGCCGCAGCTCGCAGCTCCCAGACAGACGACGCCTGCGTGATCGTGACGTCGTTCAGCACTCCGAGGCCCGCGATCAAGATCGAGCAGGTCAGCAACCCGCGAAAGTCAATCTCGGAGACCATGCTCGACAGCAGACCGGACGTCTCATCGCCCAATCCGCTCAGCCGGGTCAGCTGCACCGACACCCACGACACCGCAGAGATGATCACGATGCCCGCGAGCGTGCCGATTAACGCAGATGTGGTTCTCAGGTTTAGCCCGTGCACGAAGAACAGGGTCACGAACATGATGGCGCTCGAAGCCACGACCCCGATGAGAAGACCGGGACCGCCGGCGACCAGCGCGGGTAGCACGAACCCCAGCAGCACCGCCGCTGCAACGCCGAGAGCGGCAAGCGCAAGAAGGCCCCGCAACCGCCCGACCACAATCACGACCGCCGCGAACAGCAGCCCGATAGCCGCGAGCGGGAGGTACCGAATGACGCCGCTCACTTCGTAGTTCTTCGACAGCCCGTACCGCGACGACACGTTCTGCTGAGATGGGTCGTTGTTCGGAAAAGTCGTGAGCTGCACCTGATCACCGACCCTGAGGCCTGATGAGGCGAACGTGCCGCGCGCCTCGGTGTCAATGACGTGCCCCCGATCAGGGCCGGTCAGCAACCCCACGCTGAGAAGCTGACAGGCAGGCAGCATCGGCACCGGTCGATTGCGCTCGGTCTCTGGCAGCACGACCTCTGGGGTTTCGCACGCTTCAATACCGAGGATCTCGCCCTCTGCTGACCCGACCTCGGCAGTCTGATAGCTCGCCCGCTCGGCGATCTGCGAAACCCTGTCGTAGTCGGGCCATAGCCAGACGAGGCCGACCACAGTACTCGCGGCGACGAGGATCAACAGTGCATACGCCGAGTACCTGAGCCTTGCCGATGCGCGCACTCCTGCGGCTGCCAGACCGAGCGTATGAAAGTGGGCCTGCCTCGGGGCAGACTCACCACCCCGCTCGGGTTGACTCACAGGCTGGGCCCTAGCGATTGGTGTCGAAGACTGCGTTCTCGGCGCCGCTATCGAGGCGAAGCGCCTCAATGAGCTCTGCCGCATGCTCAGTCGAAAGAATCACGCGCGCGTAGTCGTCGAACTCGCCGATCCAGCCGTCGCCTGCTTCTTCGGGAACGTCGAAATCGAGCACGATCGCCGGCCTGCCTGAACGAATCAGGCAGAAATCATTGCCGCCGAAACCACGCCAAGTGCCGATCGCGAGTTTGGTGGGCAGGTGCGCGCCCGGTGAGCGAACACCACGCAGCCACACCCAGGGGTCGTCGGTGATCAGGGCTGAAGTGATTCGCTCGCGGCTGAGCACGATGTCTCGCCTGCGCATAGCAAGCGTGCGCTCGGCTGCGCTGAGCTTGATCACCACTCGATCTGTGAATACCTCAATGCGCGCCATGACTCTAGTCTGCCCTGCGCCACTGACATTCGCGGCATACTCTCGAAGTTCACACCGAATCGTTATTCGGTAGCGCAGCCTCGGTAGTTCTAGTCGAGCATGTCGCTCTGATCGATGGCCGACTCGACCGTCTCGATCAGCGCGCGCTTCTGCTCAAGCGATGCCCCGCTCGGGTTGTGCTTGAGGCCCGCAGCAACGGTCTCTTCGTGCGTGTGCGGCCCAACGCAAGCGACAATGGTGTCTTGCGGCAATACGGGAAACTGTGCCGCGACCTCTTTACCGATGCGAGCAGAGGCGACGAGCAGCGCATTGATGCGCCCCGACTCTACGTCCTCCCGAATGTGGGCAGACACCGGCACACCAATGGTGCGGAACGCCACGACCTGAGTGACGTCGTGGCCGCGATCGATCAGCCCCGATGTGAGAACTGGCTTCGCCACATCTGATCGCAGCGTTAGCACTTTCAGCACTTCGCCGGTGTCGATCTCGGGCCACACCTGCAGCAGGCCCTCGGTGGTGATGTTCGATTCGTCCGGGGTGCGGCTCACCTGATAACCGGCCTCGATAAAAGCCTGCTCGGTGGCCTCGCCCACAACCGCGACCCTGGTGCGCTCGTGAATCTTGGCCTTGTGGTGTGCCAGCACGTCGACGACGGTCGCGCTTGTCGCGGTGATCCAGTCGTAGTAGCCGTCTTCGAGCCTGCGCAACGCCTCGATGAGGCGGTCTTCTTCGCTTGTGTGCGCAAAGTCAACGAGCGGAGCAATGACCGTGTTCGCGCCTTGCTCGCGCAGAGCTTGAGCCACAATCTCGCCCCAGGTGCCACCGCGGGGCACGAGCACCCTCAGCCCCGTTAGCGGCTTCTGCTCGATCGACATACACCCCACTTACGCTAGCGGACACACAAAAACAGCCTTAACTTGAGTCGCCTACGACTCGAAATCTGGCCGGGAAGGAAGCACTTCCGTTGCCCCTATTCTTACCCCGTAGGCGAAACAACGCAAAACCAGGCGCCTCCAGAGCAGAAACGCAACACAACTGTGACCCTCCGCGGCGGCGGCTCAGGCTACTGAAACGCCCGCACAACCTTCGAAGCGATCGCCCATACGGCGACGCCGCACACCGCAGCAACTCCCACAACCGCCGCACCGAATACCAGTGGATTCTCGCGCTTCTCCGCGGCAATGCGCTGTTTTGCACGCGCGACCCCGTCGTCGATGCGCTGGGCGTAGTCGAGTTGCACCCGAAGCTGGCCGAGCGTGTCATAGAGGTCTGCACGGGCCTCGCTCGCCTCGATGAGCCCGAGCTCACGTTCGGACGGTGGCGACTGCCTGCCTTGGTGGCTCTGCTGACTCATCGCCAGTTTCCTTTCTCGCCGTGCTGCGGCATGTGAGCCGAAGCGTTGAAGCGAACCTCGCTCATCGTCTGCAGGTCACCTTCGACACGATCGATCGTGTCGTCGGGTGTTGGCACGCCACGCTTAATGAGAGCAATGCCAGCGAAAATCGCCCCTGCGGCGAGCAGCAACAGCCCGAAAGCCACGACGAGTGCAGACAACCACACCGGCCATACCACTGCAATGCCGGCGACAGCGGCGGTAACGAGGCATCCGATCGCGAAGAACACGAAGAACAGCGCAACGATGATCGCCAACAGCCCGATGCCGCCGCGCTTCAGCTTCACCGTGATTTCTCGCTTGGCGTTCTCAAACTCGGCTTTTGCCAGCCTGACGAACTGGTACGGCAGTTTTGCGAGCAGCTCGAACGTGCCCGCCTGATCGTCGCGCCGACTCACGAGGCTGCCTCGCCCGGCTTCTCTTCGTCACCCTGCGCGGGTTTCGCAGAAGTCGCGCTCATGTTCTCGGCCGAGGCTGCTGAGCGCGGACGCTGCTCTTTCGGTGCTGCCTGGCGTGCGATGTTTGCGAACGCGTCGGCAGAAGCTCGACGAATGAAAGTTTTCACCTCGTCGGCTCGCTCATCGAGCGCGCCCTTCACGAGACCGACGCCCTTCTGCACTGGCTCGGTGTTCCACACGTTCTGGGCACCACGCTTGATCTGCTCATAACGCCCGCGCCCCGCGCGAGATCCGAGCACATAGCCGACCGCCGCTCCGAGCACGAATGCGATCTTGCCTTTCATGATTCCTCCAGACCTCACGGGTTCATTGCCCGCGACGTTTCCAGCCTACCCCGCGCGCGAGACGAGTCATATTCCATTTATGAAATATGCAGACGACTACGTCACCGCTCGCGCGCTTCAGTCAGTCAGTCCGAGCAAGCGCCTTCGCAGCTGCACCGCAGAGACATGGGCCGCCGCCAGCGCCTCTGCCTGATCATCACCGTGCACTGCACGGCCGACAACCGAGAGGGTCGAGTTCGACACTTCTAGCGCAGCGAGCGCCTCAGCCGCTTCGTGACGCTGAGCTATTGTGCGGTAAGGCGCCGCCCGCACGATGGTGTCGCCCGATACTGCGTCTCGCCGCAGGGCGAGGCCCAATACGCTGAGCACCTGAGCGACATGCTGCGAGTCGTCGGGTTGCAAAGCCTCAACCGCGGCCATATGCTCGGCCACACCCGACACTCCAGACCGCAGATGAACGGCGCAGCCCCTCGGTGCGGCATCGCTTGAAAGATCAGTCGAGGCCAACTTGTCAAGCCCCTTCTCGCCGAGGGAGGATTCGACGACGACCGCCCAATCTTCGACCTGCGCAATGGCGCTGGCACCCGCTGCAAGCCAGCTTGGACGCTCTATGAACATCGAGGCATACAAGCGAGCCTCGTTCGGCATGACCGACGTCACGTGTGGGGCGATCGCCTCGCTCGCAAGCGCAGATTCGCCTGCGTCGGCGATGAGGGCGCGCGCGGTGACCGATTCGCCGCCTTCGAGCAGGATCCTCCAGGCGTCATCTTCGACGGTAGCCGAGACAGCCTGCTCCGATCTCAGCTCGACCCCGTAGTGCTCGAGGGTTCTGAGTGCGGCAGCGACGAAGTCTTCTGCGGCGCGAACCGGCGTCACCCTGGTTTCACGTGCAACATTCCGATCGGCGTATGCGAACACCGCGGTGCTCAGCGAGCCTGCCCGCGAGAGTGCCTCGTTGAGGCCCGGCGCAGCAACCGCCGCCTCTACCTCAGCGGAGGTTGCCCCGAAACGCTCGAAGACCTGGGGGTCAACGAGTCGCTCGCGCACCTTCGCTCCCATGCGCTTCTGCACCAGGGCGCCGAGCATTCGAGTCTTTCCGACGGTGAGCAGCGGGGTAACCCGGTCGAGGTATGCGCGAAACGCCCCGCCTGAGCCGAGCGCGGCAGAAGTCTTCGCAGCGAGGGGAACCGCGGGTACTCCCAGCACGTTCGGTTCGGCCTGGGGCAGCCACTGAGCGCCCTGAAGCAGCATCGGTGACGAAACCGGAAGCTCGACGAGCCGAGCGGCAACGGCCTCTTCGGCAGGAGCCTGATCGACGGCGGAGGCGATCCTTTTCGCGAATGCTCTGATGACACCGTCTGGGTCACGCTCTGCCCATGGCTTCGATGCCTCGGCGGTGCCGCCACCGAGCACGACCACCTTCAGGCCCACCTCGGCGAGGTCGAGCGCAGTCTGCAGCGCCGGCAGGCTGCGGCCAGTCACCACTGCGTCAATCATGCGAACATCCCCCCGCTCGACGGAGCCGCCGGTCGCGCGGGCACGACCGCCACCAATTTCTGCACGCGATCGATGCGTGTGCGACGACCGTCCACGCGCTTGAAATCGCGATCGATCCACCAGGCGAACAGCACCTGGCCGAGCACCGAGGCGAAGAGCGAGATCGCACTGCCCCCCTCGGCCGTTTGCTTGGTTTCGCCACCGAACGCGAGAGTCATCATCAAGAAGCCGACGATGTTATTGACCACGTGCAGGGTGATCGCCGCCTCGAGACCACCGGTGCGCCAGACAAGCCATGCTGCGACCAGCGCCATCGACGCCACCGAGAGCATCCCCCAGATCTCGTAGATGTGGGCGAACGCGAACACGAAGCTTGGCAGGGCGACCGCGATGAGCGGGCTTCCGGTTCGCCACCGCATCAGGGTTGCGGCTCCGAAGACCAACGCGCCGACGATCAAGACGTTGCTACCCTTCTCAAGCAAGCCCGAAAGGCCCCCGCTGAGATAGAACGACAGCGCGGCGAGCGGCAGACCGACCGCGAGCACGATCACGAACCATACGCGATTGCGCCACGCCCCGATCGCCTGCATAAAGGCGCCTCGAAACACAAGCTCTTCGGCGGTCGACTGCAGCGGCACGAGCAAGAGGATGATCAGCACAGACCAGAGTGCGGCATTCGCGTCGAATCCCGGAGGTTCTGCGGCGAGCTGGTTCTCTGACGGGGCGAGCAAGAGACCGAGGCCAATGCCCACGGCGTTGATGACCAGCAGCGCGACGAACGCCGGAAGAATCGCCCGTCCGATCCAACGCCAACGAATGCGCAGCGCTACAGACCAGAGCCGACCAACGGGGCTCAGACCAACGCTCAGCATCGCCAGCAGTGCCGCAGGAATCATGAGCGCAATCGAACCGAGGGCGGTCACCATCGAGAGCGGGCGCTGCGTGTCGGGCGTCGCAAGCACGAGCATGTCTTGCTGCGTCAGCGGGCCCGATGCCGTGGCGGCGGCGATGCTGAACATCACCAGGGTGAAGCCGGTCGAAAGCGTCAGGTAGTAGAGCACGCCGAGCAGCAGCCCGACGAGCGGCTTCCACCAGCGCGGACGCGGCACCCCGCGCAGCAGCTGGTGGTATTCGAGCGGCTCGCTCTCTTCCCACTGCACCTCGACCGCCTGCCGCGCCCAGGCTGGTTGAGGCGCCGGGGCAGCAGACGCAGGTGCCGACGTCTCGGGATCCTCGTGCTGATCCGAACTGAAAGTCATGCGACCATTCTCCCAAAACCAGCGGGGCCACCGCTGTGAGCCGTGGCAGTGAGGCGAGTGTGCTCGCCCGAGCACAGCCGCCCCACTGGCGACGAACGGCTACGAGCCGCGCAGGCGTTCCGCGAGGTAGGCGTGCAGCTCGGCGCGGGGCACGCGTGCCTGCTCCATGGTGTCGCGCTCGCGCACGGTGACCGCGTCGTCATCGAGCGAGTCGAAGTCTACCGTGACGCAGAAGGGGGTGCCGATTTCGTCTTGGCGGCGGTAGCGGCGACCGATGGCGCCTGCGTCATCGAAGTCGATATTCCAGTCGTCGCGCAGGTCTGCTGCGATCTCGCGGGCGAGCGGCGAGAGGCGCTCGTTGCGGCTGAGCGGCAGCACGGCGGCCTTGATCGGCGCGAGGCGCGGGTCGAGGCCGAGCACGGTGCGGGTATCGGTGCCGCCCTTCGCGTTCGGCACCTCTTCTTCGCGGTACGCATCAACGAGAAACGCCATGAGCGAGCGGGTGAGGCCAGCGGCCGGCTCGATCACGTATGGCACGAAGCGCTCGTCGCCCGCCTGGTCGTAGAACGAGAGATCCTTGCCCGAGTGCTTCGTGTGGGTCGACAAATCGAAGTCGGTGCGGTTCGCGATGCCCTCGAGCTCGCCCCACTCGCCGCCGGTGAAGCCGAAACGGTACTCGATGTCTGCGGTGCGCTTCGAGTAGTGCGAGAGCTTCTCTTTGGGGTGGTCGTAAAAGCGCAGGTTTTCGGGGTCGATGCCGAGGCCGACGTACCACGCCATGCGCTCGTTCATCCAGTACTCTTGCCACTCCTCGTCGGTGCCCGGCACGACGAAGAACTCCATCTCCATCTGCTCGAACTCGCGGGTGCGGAAGATGAAGTTGCCTGGCGTGATCTCATTGCGGAAGCTCTTGCCGATCTGGGCGATGCCGAACGGAGGCTTCACGCGCGCCGACTGCAGCACGTTCGCGAAGTTCACGAAGATGCCCTGCGCGGTCTCGGGGCGCAGGTAGTGCATGCCGGCCTCGTCGTCGACCGGGCCGAGGTAGGTCTTCAACAGACCCGAGAATGCGCGGGGCTCGGTGAACCGGCCGCGGGTTCCGCAGTTCTTGCAGACGATCTCGGCGAGGCCGCCCTCGGGCGCGCGACCCTTCTTCTCTTCGAACTCTTCGATCAGGTGATCCTCGCGGTAACGCTTGTGGCACTGCAGGCACTCGACGAGCGGGTCGCTGAATACCTCGACGTGACCCGAGGCCTCCCACACCTGCTTCGGCAGAATCACGCTCGAGTCGATGCCGACCACGTCGTCGCGCTTCTGCACCATGGCGCGCCACCACTGGCGCTTGATGTTCTCTTTGAGCGCCGTGCCGAGGGGCCCGTAGTCCCAAGCCGAGCGCGAGCCGCCGTAGATCTCACCTGCCTGGTAGACGAAGCCGCGGTGGCGGGCGAGGGCGATGACTTTATCGAGGCGAGACTGTTCGGCCATGTGGGTTTCACTCCAAGGTGCTGGTCGGGTTCTTGGTCAGCCCCGAATCGCTCGTGACGAGGATCCGCGGGCATACGTGAGTCAAGTCTACCCGCGCGGCTCACGTGAAGCACGGTGAGGCGCGAACCCAGCGCAGCGGTGCTACCCGTAGCTCGAGGTGATACCCAGGTACTCCTCGAGCGTGCCGCCCGAGTTGTAGACCGCGGTCGCGGTGTCGACGCCGAGGTAGCGCAGGTGCCAGGGCTCCCAGATGTACCCAGTGACGTTCTCTTTGCCCTGCGGGTAGCGCACGATGAAGCCGAAGCGATGCGCGTTGGCGGCGACCCACTGGCCGTCGGCCTGGTAGCCGAAGCCCTCGCATATGCAGTTCAGGTCGACCGTGAGCCCGGTCTGATGCTCGCTGTGCCCCGGCCTCGCGGTGTCACGGTCTGCCCCCGCAACACCGACCTGCGCGACGAGCGAGTTGTAGATGGCCGCCTGCGATGCGTACGACCTGAACCCGCTCGAGATGTAGAGGTTGTGCCCGCTGCCAGCGGCCTCGGCACTCATGGCGTTGAAGGCGGCAAGCGTCTCGGCGGTCAGCCCGTCGCCCCACCAGCTCGGCAGGGCGTAGGTCTTGTTGGCGATCAGAATGCCATTGATATAGGTGGGGCCGGCGCTGTCAGGATCCTGCCTCCGAGCAGCCTCTTCTCCCGACGCGATCGCAGCTGCCAGAGCATCGCGGTACCCCTGCAGCAACGGCACGAGATCGGCACTTTGGTCTGGCGACTTCAGCCCCGCCACCGCCGCGGCGAAGCCGTCTTTCGCCTCTTGCGAAGCGAGCTCTGGCAGCTGCGTGACTGATCCTTTGGCGTGGGCAGACTTCACCAGCTCGAGCTCTAAACGCTCGACGTTGCCTGCCGCCTCCTCGATACCGTCGATCTGCCGCTCAAGCGCGTCGGCGTCGCGGCTGCGCGCACCCTTGTCGGCAGCGAGCCGCGTCGCCGCAGACACCTTCGCGTCACGCCCTTCGGGTGCCGCCTGCGTCGGCACGCGTGTGAGCAGCACGGCCTCCGGGAGCGCAAGTTGGCCGTCATCACCCTGTTCGAGCGAAGCAGCCGTGGCAAGGCTGGTTGCGGCCTCCGTGAGGTCTGCGGCGACGGTGGGGGTTTCGAGCAGCGCTGGATCGATCGCCGAGGCGATCTGCACGGCCTTCGCGTGGGCGGCCATCGCATCTGCGCGAAGGCTGTTCAGCTCAGCAGCGGCGCGGTTTCGGTCGCCGTTCGCCTCACGCAACGCGGCGTCTGCCTGCGCGTATTCGTTCGTCGCCGAACTCTCGAGACTCCACTGCCAGATGCCGAGGCCGCCGAGGCCTACGACCAGCGCGGCGACGAGCGATGCCGCAATGATGCGCCGTTTCTTCCGTGGTTTCGCGCGCGAACCTGCCTCGGTCACTTCGCCTGCTTTGGTTTCTTCGGCTTCGGTGCGGGCAGCACAGCGGCGGTGGTATCGATGAGGCCGGCAAGCCACTCGCGGTCTTCCCACAGGTCGCCGCTCACGCGAAAATACATCTTCGAACCGGGGTAGGCCGGCGCCTCGTCTGGCTCACCGATGTAGGCGCGGCCAGCATCGGTCGGCTTCACGAACAGTTCGTCATCGCAGATGAATGCGACGGGCTTCTCGTCGCAGTAGAGGCAGTACTCGCCGAACATTCTGCGCGTGCGAATACCGGGCAGCGCGGTCAGCTGGTCGACAAGAAACTCGATCGTCTCGGCCCGTGTGCCCATGCTGCTCGCGCGCTCTCAGGTTGAGTGCTACCGGAAGTTGATGAACTGCAGCGCGACATCAACATCGGCACCCTTGAGCAGCGCGATGGTGTCTTGCAGGTCGTCGCGGCTCTTCGAGCTCACGCGAAGCTCGTCGCCCTGAATCTGGCTCTTCACGCTCTTCGCACCCTCGTCGCGAATCAGCTTGTTCAGCTTCTTCGCGGTCGCCTGGTCGATGCCCTCTTTGAGCTTCACCTCGATGCGAGTCTCTTTGCCGCTCGGGTAGGGGTCGCCGCTGTCGAGCGCCTTGAGCGACATGCCCCGCTTGATGAACTTCGACTGCACGACGTCGAGCACCGCGAGCACGCGCTCTTCGGTGTTCGCCTTCAACAGCAGCACTTTGTCGTTCAGATTGATCTCAGCGCCGACGCCCTTGAAGTCGTAGCGCTGTTCAATCTCTTTGCGGGCCTGGTTGACCGCGTTCTCGATCTCCATCGAGTCGAGCTTGCTCACCACGTCAAAAGAAGAATCAGCCATGCCGCCAGCCTAGGGCACGGCGATAGAGTTTGCACGCCGCCGGACGGCACCTGCGGCGCGCGCTCGGCAGCCGAGCCCGGAGTAAAGTCGATACACTCCTGACTTGGCACTGGGCCGCTGATTCGCGCGCGAGGCACCGCGTCAAGACCCGCGCGAGTCACCTGGCGAGAAACTGCGTGAGAAGCCCCTTGCATTCTCCAGCAATAGTAATAGTCTATATACGTGACTAAATGATTTGCTTGGAGGAGTAATAGTGGGCATCGAGCAGTTCGATCCGGTCGAGTTCGAACACGGCGGAGTGAAGATCGCGGCGTCCGTCGGCGGCAGCGGCTCGCCGGTGCTTCTCCTGCACGGGTACCCGCAGACGAAGTACATGTGGCACCTCGTGGCACCCCGCCTCGCCGAGCAGCACACCGTCGTGCTTGCAGACCTGCGCGGCTACGGCGACTCGGACAAGCCGACCCCCGCACCCGACGAAAGCACCTACTCGAAGCGTGCAATGGCCGCCGATCAGCTCGCGCTGATGCGGTCGCTCGGCCACGACAGCTTTGCCGTCGCCGGCCACGACCGCGGCGGCCGGGTCGCCCACCGTCTCGCGCTCGACGCGCCGGAGGCCGTGGAGAAGGTCGCCTTGCTCGACATCGTGCCGACGCTGCACATGTACGAGAACGTCGATCGCGCGATGGCCACCTCCTACTTCCACTGGTTCTTCCTCGCGAGTCCGAACGGGGTCGCCGAAAAGCTACTTAGGGTCAATCCCCGCGCCTGGCTGCGCAGCAGGTTCGACGGGCGCAACGCCGGCGGGCGACCGATCGACGACGCCGCGTACGCCGAGTACGAACGCTGCTTCCTGAGCTACGGTGCCGTCGCCGCGTCCATCGCCGACTACCGATCTGCCGCGACGATTGATCTGGTGCACGATGGCGAGAGCCGCGAGCGGGGCGAGCGCATCGAGGCTCCGCTGCTCGCCCTGTGGGGTGGGCAGAGCTACGTCGGAAAGAACTTCGATGTGTGCTCGGTCTGGAGCGAGTACGCGCGCGACGTGCGGGGGCTGCCCGTCGACTCCGATCATTACGTCGCGGAAGAGGCTCCCGATCAGGTCTCCGTCGAGTTACTGAAATTCTTCAACGAGGATCGCCACCCAGCGCTTCCGCCTCACCTCAACGGAGAGGGTGGCTCATGAGCCAAGAACCTGAGGTCCGCGCTGCGGACGAGCGGCTTCGAACTCTGGTGGAGATCGAGTCTCCCACCGGGCACCGCGAGGGGATCGCGGAGTGCTTCGAGGTAGTCGAACCGTGGGTCTCTCCCCTGCTCGGACGTTCGGCCGAGGTGAGGGTGGTCGACGGGGTCGACCACCTCTACTGGCCGGCGGCGAACGAGGGCGGTGTGCTGATCCTCGGACACATGGACACCGTCTGGCCGCTCGGCACGATTGACGCGATGCCGTACCGCGTAGTCGACGGCCGGGCGAGCGGCCCGGGCACGTTCGACATGAAGGCCGGCGTCGTCGCTGCCGTCGGTGCGCTCGAACGCCTCGAATCCCGAGACGACATCTCGCTGCTGTTCACCGGAGACGAAGAGGTCGGTTCGATCACCTCCCGCACGCTAATCGAGGACGCCGCGAAACGCAGCCGCGCAGTACTCATCTTCGAACCGAGCCTCGCGGGAGCATCGAAAGTGGCGCGACGGGGTGCCGCGATCTACCGTCTGGTGGCGCAGGGGCGCGCCGCACACGCAGGACTCGAGCCCGAGCTCGGCGCCAACGCGCTTGTCGAGATCTCACGGCAGGTGCTCAAGATCATCGAGGCTTCCGACCCTGCCGCTGGGACGAGCGTCACGCCGACGGTGATGCGCGCGGGAACGACTGTGAACACCGTGCCAGAGCACGCCGAGGTGCGCATCGACGCGCGGTCTTGGACCGTCGCCGAGCAGGAGCGCGTCGACGCATATCTGCGAGCCCTCACACCGGAGAACCCCGACGTCGAACTGACCCTCCTCGGCGGTATCAACCGCCCCCCGATGCAGCGCGAGCACGCCCAACACCTCTACGAGATGGCGCGTGCCATCGCAGATGGCCTCGGCCACTCCCCGCTTGAGGCGGAGGAGGTCGGCGGCGGCTCCGACGGGAACTTCACCGCGGCCCTGGGCATCCCCACCCTCGACGGCCTCGGCCCGCTGGGCGACGGAGCCCACGCCCCGCACGAGTGGGTGCAGCTTGATTCGATCGTCGAACGATCGCAGCTCATCGCCGGCCTGATCGAACGCATCAGAGCAGAATCAACACAGACCCCCGAATCCCACGAAGACGTGGCAGAGAGGAACACACCGTGACCGACCACACTTCCGCCCAGCGCACCGGAGCCGCGGGTGACGAACCGAGCTGGGTCGCCCGCTTCCGCACTCCGTATCTGATGACGGTGCGCCCGGTCGTCGGCGGCCCCGACACGGCACTCGTCATCGAGAACAAGATCGAGGATGCGCGGGGGCGCATCTGGCGGTCGAGGCCCGCACCCGGCCAGCAGGAGTGGTCGGACGAGCTACCGTACGAGCTCGGCTACGACGCCATCCTCAGTCGCGACGCCAAGTGGGTCGTCACCCTGAACGACGACGGCGGTTCGGAGGTTGGCGGGCTCGTCGCGCTGTCGACGACCGGAAGCGAGTCGGTAGAACTTACCCCGGGGTTCGGGCCCTACGTGGTTCGCGGCATGGAGTTCTCGGCGGACGGCAAGAGCCTGCTAGCAACCGTGGTCGATGACGACGGCTTCCACCTCTTGCTCGTGCCGGCAGCACCGTGGGGGCCGCCCCGCAAGCTCTGGAGCTCGGTCAACGAGGGCTGGTACGGCCGCATCTCGGCCGACGGCGCCTACGCCACGGTCGACACGACCGACCACAAACCCGGGTGGCGCCAGCCCGCCGTCACGGTCGTCGAGGTCGCGAGCGGCAAGATTGTTGCAGTGGCCAACGACATGCCCGCGGGGCCCATCCGTGCGGTGCGATTCTCGCCGACAGTCGGCGACCAGCGGGTGCTGATCACCACCGAGCGCAGCGGCTTCGCGCGTCCCGCGATCTGGTCGCCGCTCACCGGGGACCGCGTGGACTTCGACCTGCCTGAGCTGCGCGGAGACCTGCACCCGCTCGACTGGACGCCACAGGCCTCGCGTGTACTGCTGCTCCACACGGAGGACGGCATTCAGCGCCTGCTGCTGCTCGACCCGGAATCCGGGGTCGTCACCACGGCTCGCGAGGGCACCGGCAGCTACGCCCAACCGGACGTCGCTGCCGAGATCACCTACTACTCCCACTCTTACCTGGGCGAGGACGGGCGCGTGCTCTCGATGGAGCAGGAGTGGCATCGGCCGGCGTCTCTCGAGGAGGTTGCCCTCGACGGCACCGTCCGCACGGTCATCGAGTCGGCCGAGGTGCCCGTAGGTGTTCCCTTCCGGGCGGAGATGGTGGCGAGCGCCGACGGCACGCCCGTGCAGCTGTGGTGGGCGAAGCCGGAAGGTGAGGTGCGGGGCACCGTGCTCATCATCCACGGCGGCCCGAACCTCGTGACCACCGACGGCTACGACCCTGCCGCACAGGCCTGGCTGGCTGAAGGCTTCGCGGTCGCCGCCGTGAATTACCGCGGGTCGGTGCTGTTCGGGCGCGACTTCCGGGAGGGGTTCTGGGAGGAGCACGGCGAGCGCGAGATCGCAGACATCCGCGCGTGCGTGCTACGACTGCGCGAGCACGGCCTCGCGGACGCTCGAACCACCTTCATTTCCGGCCCCTCTTACGGAGGCCACCTCACGCTGCTCTCGCTCGGGCGACTGCCCGACATGTTCGTCGGCGGATTCGCGTTTGTCGCGATGGCCGACTGGGCGGCGGCGTTCGCCGACATGAACGCGGCCCTTCGACCGGTGTGGGAGACCGTGCTCTCGAACCGCGGCGTCAGCTTTGAAGAGGCGTGTCGGCGTTTTTCGGCGATCACGTACGTCGAGAACGTCACGGGGTCGGCCTGGCTGTGCCAGGGGTCGCGCGACACGCGCACCCCGCCGGCGCAGGCGCAGAACTACGCCGACCGGCTGCGGGAGCACGGCGGAGACGTGCTGATCGAGTGGTTCGACGCGGGGCACTCTCCCGACGGGCTCGCGGGCGAAGAGGCGTGGCAGCATCGCATGCTAGAGCTCGCGGAGCTGACGCTCGCGGGTGAGCGCTGGTCAGATCAAGACTGATCGGCGTCGCGCGCCTTTCGGGCCTCCGCCGCACGGGCCTCGAGCCCGTCGAGCAGCACTTCGAGCCCCGCGTCGAAGGTGCCCTCGTCGCCGATTCTGAGCGGAGGCCTGCCCGATGAGCTGATTGCCGGGAACTCTTGCGGGTCGAGCTGCTCGTACCTGAGTCGCCAGGCGAGGTCGTCTTCCCGCTGCACCTCTTCGGGAAGCGAATGCGCGGCGGCTTCAATGCTCGAGAGTGCGCGCACGTAGTTGCCGAAGACTCGCTGATACTTGAGCGCATCCTCGTGCTCAAACCCGGCGTCGAGCAGCGCCCGAAGCGTGTACTCCATGTTGTGGAACTCGCGGGGGCGCCTGGTGGTCCTCGCCGCCATGAGCTGCGCGAAGATCGGATAGCGCAGATAGTGCTCGTGCACGACCTTGGCGGCGAGACGGAGATCATCGCGCCAATCGCCCGTGGGCACGAGTGCCCCGAGGTAGGAGCGATCACGGAGGGTATCGATCAGGGCGAGCATGAGCTCGTCCTTGTCCCGGAAGTGCCGGTACATCGAGGTGGGGTGCGCGCCGAGCTCGGCGCCGAGTGCTTGGAACGTCAGGCTGTCCAAGCCCTCCTGCACCGCGATCTTCTCCGCCGCTTCGAGGATGACCTCGCGGTTCAGAGAGTCGCGCTTGCGACGGGTTCGGGTGTGAGTCGCAGCTGCTTTGCCGGTGTTTCCCGCGCCTGAGGAAGTCTCTTTTGTCACTTGACTCCTCGAGTGTGTTGGTCGGACATAACGTACAGGATAACGCTAGTTTAAGATCTCAAGTCGATTACATAGTCACGCTGATTGACGATAATGCTTGCTATCTCGAGAAAGCGGCGCTACCGTGTGTATCACGGGCCACGCACCGACGCCTGGGCCGTTGAACCTTGAAGCTCTCTGTCTTCACTGAGGAAGGAACTGCAATGACGAGTTTCACCCGGAGGCCTGGCTCCCCCGTTGAACGACTGAAACGAGCGCTTCTGCCTGCCGCGGCCGCTCTCGCCTTGGGTATCAGCGGATGCTCCGCACAGGGCACGTCCGATAGCGGCAGCAGCGCCAGCGGTGGCGAGATCGTCATCGGCGCCGAGCAAGAGCCCGACTGCGCCGACTGGATCGCCACCTGCGCGGCGAACATCTGGGGCTCGTACATCATGCGCACCCCGACCCTTCCGAAGGCGTTCGACACTCGCGAGACTGATGACGGCTGGCGACTCGTCCCCTCTGACCTGCTCACGGGAGAGCCCGAGGTCGAGATCACGGCAGACGGCAAGCAGATCATCACGTACTCGATCAACCCCGATGCGGTGTGGTCAGACGGAGAGCCCATCACCGGTGAAGATTTCGTCTACACCGGCCTGCAGGTCCGCGACGGCGACGACATCTTCGACAAGACCGGCTACACGCTCATCGAATCGATCGAAGCGCCCGACGAGAAGACCGCTGTCGTTACCATGTCCGAGCAGTACGGCCTCTGGCGCATCCTGTTCAGCGGCGACTTCCAGGTGCTGCCGAAGCACATCCTCGACGGCAACGACCGCGCGGCGATCATGAAGGACGGCTACGACTTCTCCGGTGGACCGTGGAAGATCGACTCGTGGGTGCGCGGCACCTCGGTGACCCTCGTGCCCAACGAGAACTACTGGGGAGAAAAGCCCAAACTCGACAAGGTGACTTTCCAGTTCATCACCGACACTGCAGCCGCCTTCCAGGCGCTGAAGAGCGGCCAGGTGCAGGCGCTCTACCCGACGCCTCAGCTCGACGCCCTCAGTCAGATCGAGGCCGGCGTGCCGAACACCAACATCGAGGTCGATCCAGACACGGGCAACTCCGAGGCCATCTGGATCAACAACGAGGCGTTCCCGTTCGACAGCGTGACTACACGCCAGGCGCTCGCCTACTCCATCGACCGCCCGGCCATCGTCGAGCGTCTCTACGGCAAGCTCGGCGTCAGCGAGGCGCAGCAGAGCTTCCTCTCACCGCTCAACGCAGCGTTCGGCTCCGACGAGTTCTCGAGGTACACGCGAGATCTCGACAAGGTGGACGAGCTCATGACCGGTGACGGCTGGGAGAAGAACGGCGACGGCATCTGGGCCAAGGCAGGGCAGGCCGCGGAGTTCCGCATCACCTCGCACGCAGGCAACAAGCGCCGCGAACTCACCGAGCAGGTGCTGCAGGCACAGCTCGAAGAGGCCGGGTTCAAGATGACCATCGCGAACAGCAGCGGTGCTGAGATCTTCTCGAAGCTCGCTCCCGAGGGCGATTTCGAGCTGGGTCTCTGGACTATCATCGATACCGTGCCCGAGCCGACGCTCTCCGCTTCCTTCACCTCGACGGCGATCCCCAGCGAGGCGAACGGCTACTCCGGCATCAACTTCGTCCGCACTAACATTCCGGGCCTCGATGATCTGCTTACCACGGTTGATCGCAGCGTGGACGACGATGAGCGCATCGCCGCATCGCTCGAGGCAGAGAAGCTGATCGCCGCGAACATCCCCGGTATTCCGCTCGCGACCGTTCCGAACATCCTGATGACGAACGATAGGATCGGCGGACCCCTCCAGATCAACCCCTCCGAGGGCCCGTTCTGGAACCTGGAGAAATGGACCGTTGGCTAATTCGCAGCCGATCGGTTTCGAGTCGAGGAGGTGACGCAGACACATGATCGCATACGCGCTGCGTCGCCTTCTCTACTCGATTCCGGTAGTGATCGTCGGCTCGTTCCTGCTCTTCTGGGCGGTGCGCCTCGCGTTCGACCCGCTCGGGAAGCTCCGCCAGTCGCAAGACCCGACGGTCGTCGCCCGTGAGATCGAGCGCCTCGGTCTCGACCGCTCGATTCCGGAGCAGTACTTCCTCTGGCTGAAGGGGCTCTTCTCCGGCAGCTGGGGCGTGAGCACCAGAACCGGCGGCGATGCCATGCAGATGATCGCGGGGGCCGCCTGGCCGACCCTGCAGCTCATCTTCTGGGGCGTGCTGATCGGCTCGGTCATCGCGCTGGCGGTCGGCGTCTATTCCGCCGTCAACCAGTACCGAGTCGGTGACTACATTTTCACCGGCGCCTCCTACATCGGCATCGCGCTGCCCGCGTTCTGGTTCGGCCTGCTGCTCATCCAGATCTTCGGGGTGTGGCCGGTGCAGGCGCTCGGAGCGAAGGAGCCACCGCTGTATTTCGTCGGGCTCCACTCGGTCGGAGACTCCGGCCTGAACTTCGATTACATTCGCCACCTCGTGCTGCCGGTCGTGACGCTGACCATCACGCTGGTAGCCAGCTGGAGCAGGTTCGGCCGCGCCTCGATGCTCGACGCCCTCTCCAGCGACTATGTGCGCACCGCGCGAGCCAAGGGTGTGCCACGCAAGCGCGTCATTGCGCATCACGCGCTGCGCAACTCGATGGCCCCGTTCATCACCGTCGTGCTGCTCGACGCCGGCGTGCTCTTCGGCGGGCTCGTCGTCACCGAGCAGATCTTCTCCATCCCCGGGATGGGGAAGCTCCTGCTCGACTCGCTGCAGGCCGGCGACGTCTATGTGTTGCTGCCCTGGATGGCGGTGGTCGCGGTCGCGATCATCGTGTTCAACCTGCTGGCCGACCTGAGCTACGCGTTCCTCGACCCGAGAGTGAAGCTGAGATGATGAGACCCCGCACCACCGTGATTCCGCTCGTCGAAGAGTCGGCGCCCTCGCAATGGGCGCTCATCCGTCGCCGGTTCTTCAGGCACCGCCTCGCCGTCACGGGGCTCGTCGTGCTCGGCCTCCTCATGATCGCCTGCTACGGGGCTCCGTGGATCGCTCCGTACGCGGACAACTACCAAGATCTCCTGCTCGGAGCGACGGGACCGAGCGCAGAGCACTGGCTCGGCACCGACGATCTCGGGCGTGACTTCCTGAGCCGCCTGCTCTTCGCCGGGCGGATCTCACTCTCGGTCGGAATCGGCGTCGGACTACTCTCAACTGCGGTCGGCGTGCTGCTCGGCTCGCTCGCGGGCTACCTCGGCGGCTGGGCCGACGAACTCATCATGCGCATCGTCGACCTGTTCCTCATCGTGCCCGCGATCGCGATCCTCGCCCTCGCTCTCCGCGGCCTCGGGTCTTCACCGATCACAATCGTCTTCGTACTCAGCGCGCTCGGCTGGACCGTCATCGCCCGCGTCGCAAGGTCGCAAGTGCTCTCGCTCCGCGAGAAGGAGTTCGTCGACGCGGCGATCGTGCTCGGAGCCTCGACCACGCGAGTGCTCATTAGGCACATGGTGCCGAACCTCGCCGGCGTCATCGCGGTGAACGTGTCGCTCGCCGTCGCCGCGGCCATCATCACCGAGTCGACCCTGAGCTTCCTCGGCTTCGGCGTGCAACCGCCCGAGTCGAGCTGGGGCAACATGCTCAGCCAAGCCTCCGGTCTCCTCGGCACCCCGCAGGTGTACCTGCTCGTCTTCCCCGGCCTGTTCATCCTGATCACCGTGCTCGCCGTGAACTTCGTTGGCGACGGGCTGCGCGACGCATTCGACCCCCACGCAAAGCACTGAGGAAGGAGCGCAGCGATATGAGCAACAGCGACACCCCGGTGCTCGAGGTCACGGACCTTAGAGTGCAGTTCAGCAACGATGCCGGCACTGCCACCTCGGTTGACGGGCTGAGCTTCGAGCTCATGCCGGGCGAAACGCTCGGTGTGGTGGGAGAATCCGGCTCGGGCAAGAGCGTCACCTCGATGGCGGTCATGGGGCTGCTCCCCAAGGCGGCGAAGGTCACGGGCTCCATCCGTCTGCGCGGTGAGGAACTCCTCGGCAAGAGCGAAGACGCCATGCAGTCCGTGCGAGGCCAGCGCATCGCGATGGTCTTTCAGGATGCGCTCGCCGCGCTCAACCCGGTGCACACGGTTGGCGAGCAGCTGATGGAGGCCGTGCAGGTGCACGACTCCTCAAAGACGAAATCCCAGCTGCGTGCGCGCGCGATCGAACTGCTCGACACCGTCGGCATCCCGTCGCCCAAACAGCGCGTCGACCAGTATCCGCACGAGTTCTCGGGCGGTATGCGCCAGCGCATCATGATTGCGATGAGCATCGCGAACGACCCTGACGTGCTCATTGCCGACGAACCCACGACCGCCCTCGACGTGACCGTGCAGGCGCAGGTGCTCGACGTGCTGCGACGCGTTCAGGAGCGCACTGGGTCGGCGATGCTCCTCATCACCCACGACCTCGGCGTGGTGGCCGGGCTCGCCGACCGTGTACTCGTCATGTATGCCGGCAAGATGGTCGAACAGGCCCCGATCGAGCCGATCTTCTACGAGACGGCGCACCCGTACACGCTCGGGCTGCTCGACTCGATGCCGCGCATCGATCAAGACGCCGGCTCCAAGCTGTTTTCAATACCGGGCATGCCGCCGAAACCGACCGCACTACCGGAGGGCTGCCGCTTCTCACCGCGCTGCAGCTTCGCCGTCGCCGGTCTCTGCGACGTGGGCGAGATCCCCGTGATCGATATCGACCCCGACCACTCGGCCGTGTGCCTTCGACTGGATGAAGTGCGCGAGTTGCGCCACGGAGGTGCCGCATGACCTACGCAATGGAAGCCGTCGACGTCGTCAAGGAATATCCGGTGCGAACCGGAGTCTTCCGTAGGCAAACCGGTACCGTGCACGCGCTCTCCGGTGTGAGCTTCGCGCTCCGCCGCGGCACCACCCTCGGCATCGTGGGCGAGTCGGGCTGCGGCAAGACTACGCTCGGCCGTTCGCTCGTCCGCCTGCACGACATCGACAGCGGATCCATCCGCTTGAACGGCGAACCGATTGAGAAAGCCAAGGGCTCGCAACTGCGCGAGACCAGGCGCAAGGTGCAGATGGTGTTCCAAGACCCGTTTGCCTCGCTCGACCCCCGCATGACGGTCAGCTCGATCCTCGCTGAACCACTCGAGATTCACGGACTCCACAAGAACGGACGCTCAGCCCGCATCCGGGAGTTGCTCGAGATGGTCGGCCTCAGCCCCGACTACGCCGGGCGCTACCCGCACGAGTTCTCGGGCGGTCAGCGGCAACGCATCGGCATCGCCCGAGCACTCGCGGTCGAACCCGAGGTGCTCGTGCTCGACGAGCCGGTCAGTGCGCTCGACGTGAGCGTGCAGGCCGGTGTGCTCAACAAGCTCAGCGAGCTTCAGCGCGAGCTCGGTCTGAGCTACGTCTTCATCGCCCACGACCTCTCGGTGGTGCGACACCTGAGCGATGACGTCGCCGTCATGTACCTCGGCCGCATCGCCGAGTCCGCGCCGGTGAACGAGTTGTTCTCGCGCCCACGGCATCCCTACACGCAAGCGCTCCTGTCCGCAGTGCCAATCCCGGACCCTCGCCTCGAGCGCAGCCGCGAGCGCATCGTGCTGCAGGGTGACGTGCCGAGCCCCGTCAACCCGCCGAGCGGGTGCCGGTTCCGCACCAGGTGCTGGAAGGCAACGGAACACTGCGCCGGGGTCACCCCGCAACTGATCTCGGACGAGTCTGGCGATGCGGTCGCCTGCCACTACCCCGAAGTGCGCGAGCTCTTCACGACTCCCTGAGCGCACCGGACCCCGCAACCGTCACGACCTCCGCACACACGAGCCGCGCGCACCACGCACACGAACCGAACGAACAGAACGAACAGAAGGAAGCACCCTATGAACACGCCCAAGCGCATCGCTGTCATCGCCGGAGACGGCATCGGCCGGGAGGTGATGCCCGAGGGCGTGCGCGCACTCGAAGCTGCGGGTGAGCGATTCTCGATTCCGCTCGAGTTCACCCACTTCGACTTCGCCAGCGCCGACTACTACCTCGAGCACGGCAAGATGCTTCCCGACGACTGGTTCGACCAGTTGCGCGACTTCGACGCCATCTTCTTCGGCGCCGTCGGCTGGCCGGAGGTCGTGCCCGATCACGTCTCGCTCTGGGGCAGCCTGCTGCAGTTCCGCCGCGCGTTCGACCAATACATCAACCTCCGCCCGTGCCGTCTCCTGCCCGGAGTGAAGAGCCCGCTTGCCGACCGGCAGCCGGGTGACGTCGACTTCTATGTGGTGCGCGAGAACACCGAGGGCGAGTACTCATCTATCGGCGGGCGCATGTTCGACGGCACCGAGCGCGAGCTGGTGATTCAGGAAACGGTAATGACGAGGATCGGCGTCGACCGCGTGCTGAACTACGCGTTCGAGCTCGCCGAACGCCGCCCGAAGAAGCACCTCACCTCCGCAACGAAGAGCAACGGCATCTCCATCTCGATGCCCTACTGGGACGAGCGCGTGAAGGCCGCGTCAGAGCGATTCCCCTCGGTCAAGCAAGACCAGTTCCACATCGACATCCTCACCGCCAACTTCGTGCTGCACCCCGACTGGTTCGACGTCGTCGTCGCCAGCAACCTGTTCGGCGACATTCTCTCCGACCTCGGCCCCGCCTGCACCGGCACGATCGGGGTCGCCCCGAGCGCCAACATCAACCCCGAGGGCGACTTCCCGAGCCTGTTCGAACCGGTACACGGGTCGGCGCCCGACATCGCGGGGCGCGGCATCGCAAACCCGATCGGTCAGATCTGGTCGGGTTCGATGATGTTCGAGCACTTCGGAGAGACGGAGGCCGCGGCAGCGATCCTCGCCGCCATCGAAGACGTGCTAGCCGAGGGCGTCGACAGCGGGGTGCTCACCCCAGATCTCGGAGGCTCCGCGACGACCGCTGCGCTCGGCGAGGCGATCGCCGCCCGCATCGCGCAGGCCTAGCTGGGGTACCCGGTACGACACCGACCTGGCTTTGGCTCTGGCCCCAGCGTTAGTTCGGCACGGCCGAGTGCTCGGTGTTCATTCTCGCGGCGTGCGCGCCCAGCGCGCTCACCGCTTCGGCCGCTTAGCGTGAGGCTGCGAACGCTCCGACCAACTGAGCGGCCGCTTCGGTGAGCAGCCGCTCCGCGTCGGCCTGCAGTTCGGCCAGCGTCGCCGGGCCCTGAGCGATCGAGAGCGCGGCGGAGATGCCGGCCGCTCGGTAATCGGCTGAACTCAAGCTCACCGCGCCGGCGACCACGAACACCGCGCAGCCTGCCGGGGAGTCGGCGACCACCTGCGAGACGACCTTCCCGTCGAGCGATTGGGAGTCGAGGCGCCCCTCCCCGGTGATCACGAGGTCAGCGCCCTCAAGCGCGGCCCTCAGGCCGACGGCCTCGCTCACGAGTTCTGCGCCCGGAACCAGCTCGGCGCCGAAAAGTGCGACCGGGCCGAGCGCCAGCCCGCCGGCCGCGCCAAGGCCGCGGGCGGTCAGGAGTCCGCTCGCCTCGCCGCCCGCCGTGTCGGCCAGTGTGTTCGCAAGTGTCGCGAGCCCGGCGTCGATGTGCGCGACGTCGTCAACGTCGGCGCCCTTCTGAGGGCCGAACACCGCGGCCGCGCCGGTCGGCCCGATGAGCGGGTTGTCGACGTCGCAGGCGATGCCCCACCGTACCTTCGCCGCGCGCTGGTCGAGCCCGGCCAGGTCGACCTGGTGCAGGTCGGCGAGCCCGCGGGCCCCGGGCACGATATCGTTGCCGTTCCGATCGAGCAGGCGCGCACCGAGGGCGCGCAGCATGCCAGCTCCGCCGTCGTTGGTTGCGGAGCCACCGAGGCAGAGCAGCAGCTCATCGGCGCCAGCATCGAGTGCCGCGAGGATCAGCGCGCCCACACCCGCACTGTCCGCGCCGAGCGGCTGCAGTGGCACGTCCGAAACCGCCGGCAGGCCGTTCGCGTCGGCGGCCTCCACGATCGCACGAATCCCGCCGGATGAGGTCTGGCCGAAGCCGACCCGGCCGATCCTCGGCCGACCAAGCGCATCAGAAGTCGCAACCTCCCCGACGCGACCGCCCCACGCCGAGACCAGCGCTTCGAGCGTACCTTCGCCGCCGTCGGCCATCGGCACGACGCGCAGATCGGCGGTGTCGCCGAGAACTGAGCGCACCCCGTCGGCGAGCGCCCGCGCGGCCTCCGGGGAGGAGCAGCTGCCCTTCAACGAATCCGGTGCAATCACTACGTTCAGGGCGGCATCGCTCATACGGTTCAGGCTACCCGCAACTGCGTACACCGAGCCGTCTCCGCGCGGGGAAATGCGAAATGGCGCACCGGGAATCCCGGCACGCCATTTCGTGGTTCGCGTCGCTCAGTCGGCGTAGTGCGAGAACAGGAACCAGCGATCCCTATCGAGCTGCTGCGCGACCGCGATCACGATGTCCTGGCTGATGAGGTCGATGTCGTCGAGCGCCTTGACCGCGGCGTTCACCGTGTCGAGGGTAGCGTCGAGCTGCGCGACGACCTCGGCGACCGTGTTCGTCGAAGGCTGGAAGCCCGGGCTAAGCTCGGGATTCGTGGCGCGCTTCGCGACGGTGCCAATGCGACCGTCGACCGGCAGACCGAGAGCGACGACGCGCTCAGCGACGGTGTCCGCAGCGTCCTGCGCGTGGGCCACAACCTCATCAAGGAACTCGTGCACCCCCATGAAGTTCGCGCCGCGCACGTGCCAGTGCGCCTGCTTTCCGTTGACTGCGAGTGCGATCAGATCGTGCAGAACGGGGGTGAGGTGCTGCTCCACTCCGCTTGCGCGATTGAGGTAAAGAAACGCGCGAGCTAAACTCAGGGATTACGTGGGCATCTCCTCGTGAGTCACCGGTGATGTTTCACGGGCATATATAAATGAGGTTCCTCACGAGACAGGGCCGAGAGAGCACCGCGCTCGGTGATCCTCGGCCCTGCGAATTCGTGGCGAGTTACTCGGCGTAGTGCGAGAACAAGAACCAACGATCTTTATCGAGCTGCTGCGCGATCGCGATCACGACGTCTTGGCTCACCGGGTCGATCTCGTCGAGACCCTCGATCGCCGCGTTGACTGTTGCGATGGTCGCGTCGAGCTGCGCCACCACCTCGGCGACGGTCGTCACGGACTGCTGAAACCCCGGGCTCATCTCGGGGGTGCTGGTGCGCTTTGCCACGGTTTCGATGCGCCCATCAACTGGCAGGCCCAGTGCGACGACTCGCTCGGCGACCTCGTCGGCAGCCGCCTGCGCGTGCGTGACCACCTCATCGAGAAAGAGGTGCACGCCCATGAAGTTCGCGCCGCGAACGTGCCAGTGCGCCTGCTTCGTGTTGACGTGCAGGGCAATAAGGTCGTGCAGCACGGGGCTGAGATGCTGTTCGACACCCGAAGCTCGCTTCAGGCTCTCGTTTGCTGCTGGGGCTTGAAACTCTTTTGTCGTCATGTTCTTCTCCCATCTCACGCGACACAGGGGCTCGTGAGTCGAGCCGGTCGTCGCCTGCTCTGTCGCGTCACATTCAACGATACGCAGTTGCCCTGGGAGCGCAAGCAAGGCGAGGCTTGGCTACGATCCGCGAGTCACCGGGGTCAAGGGGGTATTCCGTACTCCTGTTCGGCAGTAACTTCAAAGCATGAACGGCATATTTATCGCAATTATCATCATCGCAATCATCCTCGCGCTGGTAGGCGGCTTCGTGAAGGCCGTGAACTTTCTCCTGTGGGTCGGCATCGTGCTGCTGATCATCGCAGTGATCGCATGGTTGATTCGCAGTATCACCGGTAGCCGCCGCTAACGCGGCACCGAACGCACGCAGGAGGTCCCGGGAGTGTGAAGCCCGCCCGGGACTTCTTGTGTGCTCCAATGCACAGTCGTAAGCTTGCGCCATGTGCGCTTCCTATGGCCTCGGCGGTGGCCCATACGACGAGAATCAGCGCGTCGGGCTGCACCCCTTGGACCTTCGCGAGAACCAGGTGCTGCTCAATCAATGGATGCTCGAGCAGGGCGCGACAGCGAAGATCACCGGACGAAAGGCGCTGAATTTCAATCCGCTAATTCGCGCCGACGCCGCCGGCAGTCGCGAGCTCAGCTTCGCTTGGTGGTGGCTATGGCTCGACGGTCGAGGGCCAGCGAAGTTCTCGGCCTTCAACTCGCGCGATGACGCGCTCGTACGCAGTTGGTCACGACCGTTTCAGCGGCGAGCGCTCTTGCCCGCAAGCTGGTACGTCGAAAAGGGCGTGCGATTCGAGCTACCGGGCACCGAAACATTCGCGATCGCAGCTCTCACCTCTACCGTCGTCGACGACGCGACCGGAGACGCGCTCATCTCATATTCGATGGTCACTCGCGAATCGCTCGGCGAAGCGGCTCGCACCTGGCATCGAATGCCTCTGATCTTGCCTGCCGAGATGCACGACGAATGGCTCGACCCCAGCCGCAAAGGTGACGAAAGCCTCGCGGCCGCGATCCAGCTCGCCTCGGTCGAGACATCTGAAGCGGTGACTGCGGCTCCTCTCCCACCTTCGAAATCTGTGGGAGAGCCGATACTCTTCTGACTCGCCGAGGGGCATGGCCCCGGCCGCCAGACGATCGCGTTAGCTTTGAAACGTGAGGATTCGCAGCACTGAAACCGTCACCCGTGGCCCGGGTTTCGATGCGGACTACACGGCCGCCTCGATCGCGGAACTCGAGCAGCAGCGCGCCGCGGGGCAGATCGAGCCGCACGCCTATCTCATCAAGAAGCAGGCGCTCGTTCGCCTGTACCTCAAGTCGACCACAAAGCCGCGGCGCAGACCACGATGGGACGAGGGCGACCAGTAACTTCTGGGTTACTGCGTCAGCTCCTTGAGCGTCGACAGGAGCTCTTCACTGGTGTGCTGCTCTTGATCGAGGTTGTCTTGCAGCAGCTTCGCTACATCGGCCACCTTCAGGCTTTCAGAGAGCAAGACAAGACCCGTGTAGGCCGAAATCTCGAAGTGCTCGTTTCCGAGGGCACTCATCACAGCGATCTGGTTGTGCAGTTTCGAGTCGGCCTTGTCGAGCAGCGCGGCGGCCTGCGTTTTGATGCCGGTCGTCGCCGGCGACGGTGCCGTGGTCTGCTCGTATTCGAGCAGCGTAAAGACCTTCTCGAGGTTTGCAATCTGCTCGCGCGTCTCGTCTGAGTGGTGCGAGAAGAGTTTTTTGATCTTGCTGTCTCGTGCCGCCAACTCGAGTTCTTCGAGGGCTTCGAGCGAGTGCTGCTCCATCGTCAGCGCGCTGCGAATCTGGTAGTGCAGCAGTTCTTCTGGGTTCTCGATTTTCTGTTGAGCCATGATGTTCTCCTCACGGGTTAACGGATAGGTGTGTCCAGTTTCGAGTGAGTCCTGCGTGCCGCACAGGGGCTTGCAAACCCTTCGTGCGGTATGCGATAGCGGGAGCTAGCTGCCGAGCGAGCCGACCGCGTGTGCGATGACGAGCGCGAGCAGAACAAACGCCTGCAGGCTCTGAAACACCAGCAAAAGCTTCGCGCGAGGTCGAACGGGCACACCCGCACCAGGGCTGAACGCCATCGATGCGACCGCAGCCTCGTAGAAGTAGTCGACAAAGCTCGGGCGCCAATCCGAAGCCTGAGCAGACTGCTCAGCAACCTCTTCTGACGTGTCCTGGTCTTCGTCTTGCGGAAATCGAAAGTCAGCGGGTGGGAGTTCGTGCCGATCCCACTGCTTGCGAGCTACCGGCCCGCCGCGATCCAACTCCCACATCAAGATACTGAACGCGATGACGTTTGTGGCCCAGACTTGGGCCGCCGCAATCAGTATCTCGACGCCGTCGCCGGGTTTCGTCGTGATCAACAACACAACAGTGTGGCTCAGGGCGAGGGTGTTGGCGGCCACGAGCATGATGGCGAGAGCCAGAGAAGCCACACGAAATAGACGAGCGCCTTTGCTGCTTCTCGCCGGGTTCACAAAGGAGACGCTGATCAGCAGCAAGGTAGACACGGCGACGACCGGTATTCGCAGCCACAGCGGTTGAATATCGCTGGGTAGAAATCCGTAGAGCAGAATCGCGGCCGCGGTCGCGATGACCGCGGGAAACCGAAACTGGCCGGCCGCATTGGCCTCGATCTGTTGTCTGTCGTGTGCGGTGGTCACCGAGTCTTCCCCTTTCAGCCTTCAGTCGGTAGCGGCGCGGCACTCCCCGAAACGCCGCGCCGCAAACCATGCCGATTTCACCATGACAGAGCGTTAAGCGGTGCGGCTAGGGCTTGCGAAGCGCTCAAGAGTTGTGGAAGGCAGCGCTCGCAGGCTGCAGAAAAGACGCGTTGCAGATTTTTGACGGGCGAGGATCGAACCCGCCTCTTGGCGACTGTAGGAGTCGTGATTGCCGCGCTGTCAAGGCCCACCCGTGTCTCTCGCTTCGGCGATAGTTTGGTTGTCACCCGAAGTGTCTGGAGGTAGTGATGAACGACAAGAAGCCAGAAGGCGAAACCCTCGACAAGCCCGTGTTGGACGGTGCCGAAGAAGGGACCGACGACAGCATTGACCCGCGCAAGGGACAGGAAGACCCCGCACTGATTCGCCATCCTTCCGAGGGCGACAAGACAATCGCGCCCTACAACCTGGGGTAGCGCTGACTAAACGCCGACCTGTCTGAGGCGATGGGCGAGAAACAAGAAAACCCCCGATCGGATTTGATTCCGATTGGGGGTTTTGTTCTGGTGGCGGATGAGGGATTCGAACCCCCGTAGACGTAGTCAGCTGATTTACAGTCAGCCCCCTTTGGCCGCTCGGGTAATCCGCCAGAAGGTGTGTCACACGAAGCGACACGGCCAGCAACTAACGATACAGGCATCGGGCGACAATGGGAAATCGACCGCCGCTACCCGCGCCCCTGAAGCTCCGCGATCCAGCCGCCGATGCCTGCGGGCAGCAAGGCGAGCCCGTGCCGGTGCGCGGCGATCGAGACCGCCTGTTCGCGCACGAACGCCAGCAGCTCAACAGGGCCAGCCATCGTGACCGGCTCGGCCCACAGCGTCACTTCGTCGAGCCCACCGAGCCACTCCGCGGTGCGCACTCGGTCGCCGCCGATCAGGCGGATCCTCGACGCAGCCAACTCGTCATCGCCCGGGCCGTTCACCGAAATGCGGGCCAACCAATCGTCATCTCGTTCGAGCGCAACCGACACCCCCTGCATCGCCAACACCTCGGCGACCTCGGGCGGCAGCACGACCCCGGTCGAGACGGTCATCGGGGCGCCCACCACGAGGCCCGCCGCGACGACGCGCACGAGGTCGGCGAGCCGCGCCCCCTCGGCCAGGCGCACGTGCGTCACGACCGGCCAGTGCCGCAGCAGGTTGCGTTCGATGCCGAGCCCGCTCACATCGTAGGCGCGCCCGAGCGAGGTGCGCCAGGCGAGCGCATCGCTGAGCGCGGCACGACGCACGCGATCGAAGCTCTGGTAGTCGAGCGAGGCCTGTGCCGTCTCGATGAGCAGCCGCACCTCTGGCGCGAGGCCCCGCAGGTGCAGTGTTGAGCTCGAGGTGCCCTCGCGCAGCTCCCACGAGCCGAAGGCGTGCAAGCGGTATGGCCCGCCGGCCAGCGCCGACGCCCCCATGCCCGCACCGAACCAGCCTCCGCCGGGCTGGCGCTCCACGCGGCCGCCCGTGGTTGGCCGACCCACGACGATGCGCGCGGCCCTGGTGCGCTCAAGCCACGGCAGCGTTTCGCTGGGATCACCCGCGTGCAGGCTCGCAACACTGCCACCGCTCAGCTCGTTGGTGAGCGCGATCGCCTCGTCGATCGAGTGCGAGCTGATCACTCCGATGACGGGCATGCCGACGGCGTCGCTCCAAAAGCGCGAGTTCTTGGTGAGGCCGGTACGCACGCCGGGCTGCCACAGCAACCCCTCTTCGTCGAGTCGCTTCGGTTGCACGAGCCACTCCTCGCCCTGGTCGAGCTCGGTGAGCGCCCGCAGCCCCGCCTCACTCGGAAGCTCAGGCAGCGGCCCGAACTCGAAGCTGAGCGGGTCGAGGTCGCCGGGCTTCGCGGTGTCGCCGGGCCTCGCGGTATCGCCGACGCGCAGCGAGGCGACGGCGTCTGCAAGCCCGCCTCGCACTCGCGCCGATCGCGCCGCCGCCCCGAGCAGCACGAGAGCGCGCGCCGTCGTCGCGTCTGCGTGCATCGCGCCGAAAGCCGAGGCGACCGCGTGCTGCACCGCGAGCGTCGGGTCGGCGCTCGGCGCGATGACAGCCGCACCAAGAGCGCGAAACCTGCCCTCGATGCGCAGATCTGGCCGGCGCCGAAGCAGCGCCTTCGCCGTCTCGCGGCGCCCCAGCACGACCGCCCGGTCGATTCGCGTGTCAACGGCAAAGTTCGCGGCAAGTTCGAAATGCGCGGTGCGAGGATCATCGCTCGCCGCTGCCACGGCGAGCGACACGAGCCCATCGCCGAGGCCGGCTGCAACCCACTCCTCGATCAGCACAGCTGACGATCGCGCCACGCTCGGGTGCGACACCAGCACCACGGCAGAGCCAGCAGCGAGCAGCGCAAGTAGCGCCTCGGCACGCTCGCCAAGCGGCACGCCCGCCTCTGCGACCACGAGCGCGAGGTGATCGGGGCGAAACTCTGCACCGCGCACCGCGCCGAGCGCGCTCGCAGACTGGCCAAGATACCTCGCGGCATCAATGGCGTCGTTGATCTCGGCGTCGACCACCGAGACGGGCGCACCCGCTTCGGCAACCAGCACCTCGGTGAGGCGATCGCGCGCAGCGGCGACGCCCAGCGCAAGGCGCGACACCCTGGTGCCGCGGTCGACAGCGCGCAGTTCTCGCCAGGCCTCGCCCGCCGCAAGCAGCGCGTCAATCGACGCCGCCGGACGCTCGCCCCTCTTCGCCGCCTCGCCGACCGCACGAATGCCGATGTCGCTGCTCCCGGCCCTCGCAAGCAACCCGCGCACCCACTCGCGATTGCCGTAGCGGCTCGCGTCGGTGACCGGCTCGTTCGCGAAGCCCGTCTCAGAGATCACGGGAATGCGCAGCGGCGCGCCCGCCACCTCGAGCGTGATCGCACCGGTGTTCGCACGCGTCAGGCCGAGCACCGCGGCAGTCAGGCCGCCCGTCTCGAAGCGGTTCGGCTCGGCCGGCGAGCGGTAGAAGACCATGGTGTCGCGGGCGTCTTCGCTCCACTCTCGCTCTCGCTGCTGCACGCGACGACTCTGCGGCGCGGGTGCCGCGGCCTGCGCCAGCACCTCGCGCAGCCGCTTCGCGCCGAGCGCCAACTCGCCCGCGTTGCCCGCGAACAGGGCCCGCGCATGCGCCAGCGCCGAGTCGGCATCGGCGGTTTCGGCGGCGAGCGCGATCAGATACTCAACTGCACCAGAGAACTCCTTCGGGTGCACGAGCGGCTGCCTGCGGCGCACTGTGAACCCGTGGTCGGCGATGACCCCCTCGAGCCCGGGCGCGACCCCGGCTCTCAGCTGCAGCGTCGGTGCCGCAGCGCCGAGCTGTTCGGCAAGCACCGTGGCAGCCGCGAGCAGGTGCGGGTCTTCGCTCGCGATCACGGTGCGCACTGCTGGGCCCGCTGCGAGCAGCGGCACGAGTGTTCGCATTTGCTGGGCCTGCTGCGCCGCACGTTCGTCGAGTGGCGCGATTGCGAGGCCACCGAGAATCGACTCGATTTGCTCGCGTCCAGTGAAGCCTGCGATACCGACGACCACCTCGAGCGGTGCGCCGCCCGCGTCGACGCGCGCGCGAGCGAGTGCGGCCAGCGTCGCGGCCGTTTGCAGCGTTTCGGGCAGCTCGGCGGCGAGGCTCACGCCTACCCGCAGCCGGTCGAGGCCGGGTGTTTGCAGTGCGGTCACGAGCAGCTGCGGGGCAAGCAGCGAGCTGCGGTAGTCATGAGATTCGACGAGGATCGACACGTCGTGTCGCTGCGCGGTCTCGAGCAGGGTGCGCAGCCGCTGCGCACCCACGGCAGCGTCGTGGTCGAGCGACCAGGCGCCGGAGCCGGTGCTCGGCACGAGGCGTGAAACGTCGAGCGCGAGGTGCGTCACCTCGGGCGTCTCGGCGAGCGCCACGAGGCGTGAGAGTTCGAGCGCGGCCGCGGCGTCGCCGAGCACTCCGGCCCCGCCGAGCGCCAACACGAGCTCTCGCCCCTCAGCCTTCGCCTGTTGCAGTGCCGCGCGCAACGCGGCCGAAGAATCCGCTTCCATTTTCGCGCTCACCACGAGGTGCGACACCCGATCGCGCAGCCACTTGCGGGCGACGGGCAGCACCGCCCAGGGCAGACCGAGCGACGCGAGTCCGCCGGCGCGCACGGCGAGCCGCTCGACCGCGGGCATCGACGTTGGCAGGTCTCGCGACACTTTGCGCAGCCCGAGGGCGGCACCGAACGGGTCGCTCGCACCGACCACGGCATCGAGCAGTTTGCGGGTAAACGCGAAGCCGTCGGCGTCGCGCCGCGATCCCTCGAGCAGATCAGAGCGAACCGCTGCCTGCACGTCGCCACCGACCCGCGAAGCGAGGATCGGGTCTGCCGGCTCGTCGGCGAGCGTCGCAATCCAGGCCGCGGCCCGCGCCGTCGCGCCTTCGGCTACCGTGTTCCAGTCATCGCGCTGCACACTCATGTTCTAACTGTAGAAGTGAAACTTGTGCGATGCCGCTTGGCTCGCGGCACCGAGCGGCCGGCGCCTTGCACGAATGAGCCGCGCCTAGGCGGCGCCACCGAACGCACCGGTCGCCACAAGCGTGGCGCGCGCGAGCACGGCGTCGCGCATCATGAAACCGAGCACCGCGGGCGTCGCCTGCGGGTCGATGTCGATGCTCGAGACGCCCAGCGCAAACACGCTGAACCAGTAGTGGTGCACCCCCGTGCCCTCGGGCGGGCCAGCCCCGATGAACGCGGGCACGCGGGCCTCGTTCGGCATGGTCACCGCGCCAAGCGGCAGCAGGCCACGGCCGGGGTCTCCCGCGCCCGCCTCGAGCGAGGTGACGCTCGCCGGAATGTTCGCGACCGCCCAGTGCCAGAACCCCGAGCCCGTCGGGGCGTCGGGGTCGAAGCAGGTCACCACGTAGCTGCGAGTGCCGCTCGGCGCACCCGACCAGCTGAGTTGCGGCGAACGGTTCTCGCCGCCAGAAGCCGCGTCGAACACTGACGCAGGCAGGGGTTCGCCCTCTCGCATATCGGCGCTCGTGAGCTCGAAGGTGGGCACCTGCCGCACCGCATCAACCGCTACGAACGGATCGATCTTGCCTCGATTTGATTCAGTCATCGCCGACCTCTTCCTCTGCGTGAAATCCTGGGTGAAACCTCACTCTCAGCCTAACCTCTCGCGATCAGGGGGTGCCGATTCCGCTCGATATACTGGAGCAGTTCGTCGACACCGACGAGGCGAACCCGCAAACTTCAGGAGGTGGCGCATGGCAGGAACAACCGGCTCCGAGCGAGCGCGCTCGACGCTCGCCTACCTGCGCCGCCACATCACCACGGGGGCTTGGCCCGTCGGCAGCCGCATTCCGATCGAGCCCGAGCTCGCAGAGCAGATCGGCGTCGGGCGCAGCACCGTGCGCGAGGCCGTGCGATCCCTCGCTTCTATCGGCATGCTCGAAACGCTGCCCGGCCGCGGCACCTTCGTCCGTTCTGCCGCGCCCACCAGCACACTGCTGAACGAGTTTCTCAACGACTTCACGCTCGAAGAGATTCTGAGCTACCGCCGCGCCCTCGAGATCGAGGCTGCGCAGCAGGCATCGCTGCATCGCACCGATGAAGATCTCGCGGCACTCGAGCAGGCCGCGCTCGAAGAGAAGGGCTGCACCCGCTGCCCCGTGCTCATGACCGGCTCTGACTCTTCAGCGTTCGACAGCCGCTTTCACCGGCTCGTCTTCGACGCCGCGAAGAACCGCCTGCTCGCCTCGCTCTACGCCGGCACGAACGACCAGCTGCGTTCGCCCGCCCACCGCGGCCGCCTCGCGAACGTCGCGACGGCGAGCGAGATGGAGCGCGACCACGCCCGCATTCTCGACGCGATTCGCCGCCGCGACTTCATCGACACGGTGCACGCGATGGTCGATCACGTCGACCACGACGTGGTCATCGTGACCGACCAGCACGAGGTTCGCCCCGCGCTCGAGCGCTCGCCCGAGCAGCAGCGCCGCATCGACGTGGCTCGCGAGGCCGACGAGCAGCGCGTGGCCTCGGGCCGCTAGCACACTTACTGCGCGAGCGCCGTCTCGACGTAGTGGCGCAGTGCGTCGCGCACAAACGTCGCTCCCTCGACTCCGCCGTAGTTGGCGGCGAAGCGCTCGTCTGCGACGTACATATCGGCGAGGCCCAGCACGTAGCCGTTAAGGTCACCGCCGGGCGCCGCAGCCGGGGTTCCAGGGACACCGCGCAGCCATTCAATGTGCCGCCGCGCCAGCTCCTCAGCCGTCTCCGACCGCAGATCCTCGCCCCTCGAAGCCGCCTCGCTCCAGTCGCGCGACAGCTCGGCGACCCGCTGCTGCCACTCCTGCTGCCCCTCCTTGCCGAGGCTTCGCCACCAGCGATCGCTCGCCCGGTAGGCGTCTGCGCCCCAGCGCTGCTCGACCTCCTCCCTGTATTGGGTGTGGTCAAATCCGTCAAAAATGTTCTGAGCCATGAGTGACTCCCCTTTCTCTGTCTGTTGAGTATGGTCCTCGCGCGAGGCGCGTTGCAGCGCCGCGATCGTGCGATCGACCGAGGCGATCCGCGCCTCGAGGCGCCCTCGCTCGTTCACCAGCAGCTCGCGGTGCTGCGAGAGCACGCGCGCCTCGGTGTCGCTCGGCTGCTCGCCCGCCAGCGCGCCCGCGTCTTGCGCGGCAAGCACCGTTCCGATCGCATCGAGCCCGAGACCGAGCTCGCGCAAAAGCAGCACTCGCTGCAGTCGCACGAGCGAGCGATCGTCGTAGTAGCGATACCCGTTGCTGCCGATCCGACTCGGCGAAACGAGCCCGACGCTGTCGTAGTGACGCAGCGTGCGCGACGTCGTGCCAGCTGCCTTTGCGAGCTGTTGAATCGTGATCTCTATGCCGAACTCCTCTCCTTGTTTGTTGCAACAAGTTCAGGTTAAGAGTTGACGTTACGTCAATGTCAAGCACGTAGTTTGCGATGAGGATCGCCCCGCGCTCAGCACCCACGTACCATTGAGGGGTGTCTAACCCGAAGATCCTGCTCTACTACGCGTTCGCTCCCATCGCCGACCCGGAGGCCGTGCGCCTCTGGCAGCGAGAGCTGTGCGAGTCGCTCGGGCTGCGCGGCCGCATCATCATCTCGAAGCACGGCATCAACGGCACCCTCGGCGGCGAGATCGATGCGTGCAAGCGCTACCTTCGCCTGACCCGCGAATACGCGCCGTTCAAGGGACTCGACGTGAAGTGGAGCGACGGCACCGGCTACGTCGCCACCGAGCCCGACATGCTCAAGGGCGAGGATCGCAGCGTGCCTTGGAAGCGCATTGCCGATTTCCCGAAGCTCAGCGTCAAGGTGCGCGATGAGCTCGTGGCCTTCGGCATTCCCGAAGAGACGAAGGTCGATGCCGCCGGTGTGATCGGCGGCGGCACCCACCTCAGCCCGCGCGCGGTGAACGAGTTGGTCGCAGAACGCGGCGACGAGGTCGTCTTCTTCGACGGGCGCAACGCGTGGGAGGCCGAGATCGGCCGCTTCAAGGGCGCCGTGGTGCCCGATGTGCGCACCACGCACGGCTTCATCGAGCAGATCGAGTCGGGCGCGTTCGACGACATCAAGCACAAGCCTGTCGTCACCTACTGCACCGGTGGCATTCGCTGCGAGATTCTCTCGGTCGCAATGAAGAACCGTGGCTTCACCGAGGTCTACCAGATCGATGGCGGCATCGTTCGCTACGGCGAGACCTTCGGCAACGACGGCCTCTGGGAGGGCTCGCTCGCAGTCTTCGACGGTCGCGAGACGATGGACTTCGCCGCGAACACCGAGGTGCTCGGGCGCTGCGCGATCTGCGATACCCCGTCGAAGCAGCTGAGCGACTGCGCGATCTACAGCTGTCGCTCGCGCTTCGTGGCGTGCGAGAACCACCGCGGCGAGTATTGCGCCGAGCACGCGGCGGAGCTGGCGACCGCGGCAACTGCCGCGAGCTCGAACTAACCGCCACTCCTTTTACGCTCGCTGCAGCAGCCAGCCGAAGCGGTCTCGCACCTCATCTTCGGTCTCGTTCGCCTCGCACTCGGCGATCAGGTTGCGGGTGTCGAGCGGCAGCTCGACGGCGTGCCACGCGACGCTCAATAGATCGATCGCTTGCATGCGCAGGCCTGTGTCGCGCGAGCGCAGCGCGGCCTCAACGAGATCGATGCCCTCGCCGGGAAACCGCCGCAGTGTCTCGAGCACCTGGTGCCACACGTGCCAGAGCGCTTCTTTGCGCTGTGGCGACGGCATGCACAGTTCTTCTCGCAGCAGTGCCTTGCGCGCAAGCGTGAGAAATGCCGACAGTCGCCCCTCATCGACCATTGGCCCAATGTGGCTCCAGGCAAGCCCGTCTTCAACGTGCTCGGTGAGAAACGCCCACACGATCGGGTATGGGTCGGCACCGCAGAGCTCTGCGCCGCAACAGGCGAGCGCCCGAACCGAGCGCTCATCTGGCGCCGCGAGCGCCCGCTCAAACGCAGGCCGCCACTCTGGCAATGCGCGCAGCCCCGCACTCATCGCGAGCACGCGGTCACGCGTATCCCACGGCCACTCGTGAGGCAGGTAGAGTCCGAAGCCTGGGTCGAAGAACTGGTTCACAGCGCAACTGAGATCCCACACCCGCAGATCTGGGGCACGAGATCTTGCGTGCGCGAACCAGGCGAAGAGCACCGCTGGAGCTTCGCCGTCAGACCGCAGGTCGCCGAGCGAGCTCGATCGATCGAACCTGGTTGCGAGCAGCGCGGTGGCTTCGAAGAATTGCTCGTCACTGACCCGAGGCCGAGCGAGTAGCCCGGCCGCGAGTGCGGCTGCGTGTGACACGGGGGCCTCCTTCGAGTCAGGTGGGTTTCACATGCTCGAAGACTAAACCGCGCCCCCGACATTCTCGGGCGAGGTGGTGGGTCGGCGCTAGCCGTCCGCGAGCTGCCGTATCAGGCCCGGCTCGTCGTGCAGCCTCGGCTCGGTGCGATACTCGGGGCGCACCCCGGTCTTGTCGCTGTAGAACGCGCGAACCCGATCCATGTCGGCGACGACGTCGCCCGTCAGCTGAAGCGTCTCGCCGAGCCCAGCGGTCTTCGTTGCACCGTCGGCATAGCCGAGCGTGACGGGCAGGCCGGCGGCCATTGCAATTCGGTAGAAACCGCTGCGCCACCCGTTGCCCTGGCGCGTGCCCTCTGGGGTCACCACGAGCAGAAATCGATCGGTCGTGCGGGCCTTCGCCACCACCGCGTCGACCACCCCGGCGGCGTTCGTGCGATCCACCGCGATGCCGCCGAGCCCGCGCATGATCGGCCCGGCGATCCCCTTGAACAGCTCGCGCTTGCCGAGCCAGTGAATGCGCATGCGCGCGTCCCAGGCGATGCCGAGCATCAGCACGAAGTCGAAGTTCGAGGTGTGGGGCGCGCCGATGAGCAGGCGCGGACCGTCGACGGGCACCGCTTCGCGAACCAGCTTCCAGGGAGACAACCTCCAGAAGACTCGCGCGATCGCGGCGCGCAGCGACGTCAGAAACATCTCTCTACCGTAGTCGCACCCATATGCCGCAGCAGGCGTCTGCATTAGGGGCGAGGATCGCGCGGCCCCGCGAGGCGATCACCAGATCGCGACGCGCTCCTCGGGTGCGAGCCACAGGCCGTCGCCCGGCTTGGTGTCGAAGGCCTCGTGGAACGGGGTGAGGTTCGCGACGATCTGGTTGCAGCGGAACTCGTTCGGCGAGTGCGGGTCGATCGTGAGCAGTCGCACGGTCTCGGCGGGCCGAGACTTCTGCTGCCAAGCCTGCGCCCATGCGAGAAAGAAACGCTCGGCGCCCGTGAGGCCCTCGACGATCGGAGGCTCTGCCCCGTGCAACGAGATGAGGTACGCCTTCCAAGCGATCTCGAGACCCGAGAGGTCGCCGATGTTCTCGCCGATGGTGAGTTCGCCGTTGACGGTCTGCCCGTCGGCGCCCTCTGGCGAGAGCGCGTTGTACTGGGCGATCAGCGCCTTCGTGCGGGCCTCGAACGCCTCGCGATCCTCGGCCGTCCACCAATCGGTGAGCTTGCCGTCGCCGTCGTACTGCGAGCCCTGGTCGTCGAAGCCGTGCCCGATCTCGTGACCGATCACCGCACCGATTGCGCCGTAGTTCGCGGCGTCATCCCACGCAGCGTCGAAGAATGGCGGCTGCAGAATCGCTGCCGGAAAGACGATCTCGTTGAAGCCCGGGTTGTAGTAGGCGTTCACGGTCTGCGGCGTCATGAACCACTCGTCACGATCGATCGGCTTGCCGACCTTGCCGAGCTCGCGGTCGAACTCCATCTCGGCCACGCGGCGCGAGTTGCCGAGCAGGTCGCCCGCATCGACGGTCAGCGAAGAGTAGTCGCGCCACTTCACCGGGTAGCCGACCTTCGGGGTGAACTTCGCCAGCTTCTCGAGCGCGCGCTGCTTCGTCTCTTCACCCATCCAGTCGAGCCCGAGGATCGACTGCCGGTACGCCTCGACGAGGTTGCCGACGAGCACATCCATCGAAGCCTTGGCCGACTCGTCGAAGTGACGCTCGACGTAGAGCCGACCGACAGCCTCGCCCACCGAACCTTCGACGAACGAAACCCCGCGGCGCCAACGCTCGCGCTGCTCGGTCGCGCCGGTCAGCGCGGTGCCGTAGAAATCGAAGTTCGCCTTCGAGATCTCGGTCGACAGCAGCGCCGCCGATCCTCGAACAATCTGCCAGACCAACCAGGCACGCCACGCCTCGAGCTCGTCGTGCACGAGCAACTCGGCGAGGCCAGAAACCGCATCGGGCATGCCGACGACGACCTCGGCGAACGCCGACTCTGGCGCGCCGGCGGCCTCGAGGTAGGCAGCCCAGTTGAGCGTCGGGGTCAGCTCTTGCAGCTCGGCCGAGCTGCGCAGGTTGTAGAGCTTCTGAATGTCGCGGCTCGCCACGCGATCCCAGTGCGAGGCGGCAATGCGCGACTCGAGGTCGTAGGTGAGCGCGGCGAAGTGTGACGCCTCGCCCTCGGCGAATCCCACGAGCTGCAGCATGCGCGCGATGTGCGCCTGGTACTGCTCGCGAATCTCGGCGAACTGCTCGTCGCTGTAGTACGATTCGTCGGGCAGGCCGATGCCGCCCTGCATCACGAAGACGATGTAGCGGTTCGGGTCGCCCGGGTCGTTGTCGACACCCATGCCGTAGAAGCCGCCGAGCCCCTGGCGCTCGAGTTCGGCGACGAGGGCGATGAGCTCTTCGATCGAGGCGACGGCGAGCGCACGCTCGAGGTCGGCCGCAATCGGCTCGGCGCCGAGGGAATTCGCGCGATCCTCGTTCATGAAACTCGCGTAGAGTGCGGCGATCTTGTCGGTCTCGCGCTCTACGCCACCCTCGATCTCGCCCGCCGCGGGCGCGTCCATGCCGGTGATGATGTCGCGCACCGCGGCCTCGGCGTTCTCGGCGAGCACCGCGAACGAGCCGTAGCGCGCCTTGTCTGCGGGAATCTCAGTGCGGGCGATCCACTTGCCGTTCATGTGGCGAAACAGGTCGTCTTGCGGGCGCACCGCCGCGTCGATCTCGGCGAGGTCGATGCCCGCTGGTCCGTAGTTGCCTGGTGATGCTGCGTCATTGGCGGTCATGCGGTCAAGCCTATCGAGCGTCGCCCAGCTACGGTTGAGAGGTGAGCATTTCAGAGGGCGAGGATCAGCCGGGCGCAAGCAGCAATCGCACCGCGAGGCGCGCAATCGACCACAGCATCGCTTCTCTGGCAATTCCGGCGCTCGGGGCGCTCGTCGCCGAGCCGCTCTTTCTGATTGTCGACTCGGCCCTGATCGGGCACCTCGGCGCCGAGCCGTTGGCAGGCCTCGCCATCGCCAGCACAATTCTGCAGACCGCGGTCGGGCTGATGATCTTTCTGGCGTACGCGACCACTCCCCTGGTAGCGAGAAGGCGAGGGGCGGGGGATCTGCGCGGCGCCGTGCAGGCCGGCATCGACGGGCTCTGGCTCGCACTCGGCCTCGGCGCGGTGCTCGGGGTGGCACTCTGGGCGGTCAGCACCCCACTCGTCGGCTTCTTCGGTACCGACGCGGGGGTGGCCAGCCAAGCGGTGACCTATCTCGCCGTCTCGTGCGCCGGGCTGCCCGCCATGCTCGTCGTGTTTGCAGCGACCGGGCTGCTGCGCGGCCTGCAAGACACTCGCACCCCGCTCTTCATCGCGACGCTCGGCTTCGCCGCCAACGCCCTGCTGAACTGGTGGTTCATCTACGGTCTCGGATGGGGCATCGCGGGCAGCGCCTGGGGCACCGTCGCCGCGCAGTGGGCGATGGTCGTCGTCTACCTCGTCGTCGTCACGGTGCACGCAAGGCGTCACGGCGCGAGCCTGCTGCCCCATCGCGACGGACTCAGCAGCGCGGGCCGCAGCGGCGGCTGGCTGTTCGTGCGCACCATCGGGCTGCGCGCGGCGCTCATGCTCACGGTTGCCGCCGCGGCCAGCCACGGCACCGTCGCGACCGCCGGCTACCAAGTGGTCTTCACGATCTTCTCGACGGCGGCCTTCGCGCTCGACGCACTCGCGATCGCAGCCCAGGCGCTCGTGGGCAACGCGCTCGGCGCGCGCAACGCCGAGCGCGCGAGGCAGGTGCTGCGGCGCACCGTGTTCTGGGGGTTGGCGTGCGGGGCGGCAATCGGCCTGGTGCTCGCTGCCACGAGCCCGATCCTCGGCCGCGTGTTCAGCAGCGACCCCGAGGTGCTGACGGTGCTGCCGCCTTCGCTACTCGTGCTGGGCCTCTCGCTGCCGCTCGGCGGCTTCGTCTTCGTGCTCGATGGCGTGCTCATGGGTGCGGGCGATGCGCGCTACCTTGCCTGGACCAGCCTCGTGAATCTCGCCGTCTACCTGCCCGTGCTCTGGGCGGTCACCGTGCTTGTGCCCACCGGAACGATCGCGCTCGTCGCGCTCACCGCGGCGTTCACCGTCGTCTTCATGGCGGCTCGCGCCCTCACGCTCGGCCTGCGCGCCCGCGGCGAGCGCTGGGTCACGCTCGGGGTGTGACGGGCACTAGTCGTCAGTGCAGACCGTGCCAGCGGCCGGCATCTCGCCCTTCAAGAGGTACGCCGTCGCGATGTCGTCGACGCACGTCGACCGGTTCTGGTAGCTCGCGATGTGGCCCGCGCCCTCGAGCGTGACGAGCGTGGCGTTGCCGAGCTCTTTCACGAGCTGCTTGGCGCCCTCGTATGGCGTGGCGTGGTCACCGGTCACCCCGAATACGAGCATCGGTGACTCACCCGCGTTCGAGAAGTTCAGATAGTCCTCGCCGCTGTCTGGCAACCCCTCGCACTTGAGCTCGAAGAAATCGCGAAGGGTGTCGTCGGTCACCTCGGGCCCGCCGAGCAAGTTCGGCAGCCCGTGCTCGCCGATGTAGTCGTAGAGCGCAACCAGGTTCGGATCGCGCGGCGACGAGAGGCAGCGCACCACCATGCCCGGCAGTGCCACATTCGAACCGCCGCCCGCCATCGCCTCGGCGATCAGGTCAACGGCTGCCTGCTCACCGGCGAGCGCGCGGGCGATCTTGTCGAGCGAATCGTGTCTGCCCTGCGGCAGGGTATACAACGCAGATGTCAGGTATCCCTCGAGCGTTGTGCCCGTCACTGCGGTGCCATCGGTCGCGATGAGGGGGTTCGCGTTGAGCTGCGAAGTCACCTGCTCCAGCGCCTCCTCGCCGCCAATGGGGCAGCTGGCAACCTGATACTCGCTAGTGCAGCCTGCGAGCATGTCGTTCGTCGCGTGCACGATTGCTTCGTGCTGCAGGTATGCGCCGAGCGGGCTCGACCAGTCGCTCGGCCACGCGCTATCGAGCATGATGCGGCCAACGTTCTCGGGAAACAGGGTGGCATAGCTCGCGCCGATAGTCGTGCCGTAAGAGAAGCCCGCGTAGTTCAACTTCTCGTCGCCCACGAGCACGCGCATGAGCTCCATGTCGCGCGCGACCTGCGCGGTGCCCATCGACAGCGCGAGCGGGTTCTGCTCTGCGCAGAGTGCAAGTGCGAGCCCAAGAAGCTCGGTCTCGCTCTCACACCCGACGGGCGAGCTGCGCCCGATGCCGCGGGGGTCGAAGCCGAGCAGATCATACTGTTCGTGCACGGCCGCAAACTTCTCATTCGTCGTGATCCCCATCGCGAACTCCGTGCCGCTTGCTCCCGGCCCTCCCGGGTTGCTGAGCAGCGTGCCGAGCGGCTTGTCGCCCGTCGCCGGAATATGCACCGCAGACAGCTTGATCGTTTGCTCGTTCGCGGGATCGCCCCAGTCAAGCGGCGCCTCGATCCAGGCGCAGCGCATGCCTTCGACCTTCGCCCCGAGGCCCGTCAGGTATTCGACCAGGCCGTCACGAAACCCGTAGCGCTCGCCGCACTCTTGCCACTCGAGCTGTTGCGCGTAGACCGCCTCGAACTCGCTCTGCTGAACCTTGCTTTCGGTCTCGCGTTGAGCCGTTGGACTCGCGCAGCCGCTCAACAGCAACGTCGAAATGGCGATGAACGCAGTAGTCGTGGTCGCGAGTGCGCGCTTCGAAATGCTTCGTCGCAGAGTAGTCATGTTCAGAGCATAGGGCGAGGATCGCGGCTCACTTCGAATCACCAACCACATGCGCGCAAACTGACCGAAATCTGCGCAAATCCGCCTATGCCCTGCGGTTTCTGAGCTCTCGGGGGCTCAATCGGTAGATCTCCTCGAGCGCGCGGCGCATGCTGACGCTCGAACCGAAGCCCGACTGCGTCGCCACCTCTTCGATGCTCAGCTCGTCAAAGCGGGCGTCTTGCAGGGTGGATCTCGCGATCCTCGCCCGCTCCCTGCGAATCTCGCCAGCAACCGAGGTGCCGGCCTCTGAGAACACCGTCTGCAAGTGCCGCAACGACACCCCTGCATCGCGCGCGAGGCGTGCGGGGTCGAGCTGCGAGTCGCCGCTCTGCCTCGCGATCTCGAGCAGCACGCGATCCCTGAGCGCGGCGTGCGGCGACCCGGCCTGCAGGGCTTCGCCCTGCCTGGCGCGCAACATCGTGCCGGCCATCTCGAGAATCATGCGGTCAACCGTGTGGCTGTCGTGCGGCGAGACCTCCTGGTCGGACTCGACCGATTGCGCAAGAAACGCCTGCATCGCCTTCTCGGGAACCGAGAGGTCTTCGTAAATCTGCACCTCGTCAGAGAGCATCGGCACGAACGGCAGCAGCGCCTCTCGCGGAATGCGCGCGACGACGAACTGCCAGGCGCTATTGAACCGCACGCGGTTCGGCAGGCCGCTCGGCGCGATCATCAGCGGGCCACGCGACGCGACCCACTGCTCACCCTCGAGGTATGCGAACTCGCCGTGTTCTACGAAAATGATGTCGATGGTGGGCAGACCCGGGCGAAGCGGGCGTCGCTCAAACTCGCTGCCGGTGCCGCTGACGCCGATCACGAGCACCGCACCGTAGGCACGCACACGTGCGGCCATACCAAGGTTGCCGCTTACGCCTCGCACCCCGACGCGAGCAATGTCTGCCTGCTGGTAGACGGTGATCGATCGATCCTCGAGACCCTCAACACGAGCCGCTGTGTTCTCCCCCATATGCGCCATGCTATTCGCATCCTGCGCGATCTTCGCGCGTTTTGCACCTTTCTCCCCCGAATCTCACCCACCAGCGCCCCTCACCTCACCTCTTATCGCCGCCGTGCCCAGCTGCCCCCGGGCGGCTCCACCCCGACCCTCTAGAATCTGTACGTGACCGCGCAGCATCCCCTCGACACATTTGCAACTGAGCGCTGGATTCGCGCGATCCTCGTAATTTTCTTTTTGATGGGCTTCGGCTTCGGCACCTGGCTCAGCCGCCTGCCGACGCTGCGCGATTCGCTCGGCGCGAGCACCCTCGAGATGAGCATGTACGGGCTCTGCCTCGCGGCCGGCAGCCTCACGGGCATGATACTGTCGGCGCGCGCCGTCGAACGCTTCGGGCCGCGCAAGATGATGGCGTTCACGATTGCGGTGCAGGTCGTGGCGCTACCCCTCACGGTGGTGTTCATGCTGGCCGGGTCGATCCCACTCGGCGTCATCGCACTCTTCATCTACGGGCTCAACTTCAGCGCAGCCGATGTCGCGATGAACGTGAGCGGCGCGAACTCCGAGCGCGTCTACGGCAAGCCGAGGCTGCCGCTGATGCACGCGTTCTACAGCATCGGCGCGATGCTTTCAATGGGCGTGGGATCGGCGGCAGAAGCCATGAAGGTTCCGTTGCAGCCGCACTTCATCGCCGTCGGGCTGCTCATCGGCTTGGCCGGGTTCGCGGTGCTCGGTTGGGTGCCCCGCGACGAGTCAGCGCTGCGGCCGCCCGCCTCGCACCCGCCGCTCGTGACAACTGGCCCGGTTCCTGTTGTGACGTCACCGACTGACGACGATCTCGCGACGGTCACCGGGTCGGTTCCAGTTATCCCAGCCCACGCCGCGACGGGAGCCCCGGCGAGCGACGGCGCGCTGGCCGCCGGCGGGTCGAAGCGCAGTTACAACCCGTGGCGCGATCCTCGCGTCATCTGCATCGGCCTCATCACCCTGTCGGCCGGGCTCGTCGAAGGCGCCCCGGCCGACTGGCTGCCCCTCGCCCTCGTCGATGGTCGTGGCGTCACCAACGAGTTCGGTGCACTCATGCTCGCCCTGTTCTACGGCGCGGTCGTCACCGCGAGGCTCGCCGGCGCGGCCCTGCTGACTCGGTTCACTCGCGTCGTCGTGCTGCGCACGAGCCTCGCGATCGCCGCGATCGGCATTCTTACCGTCGTGTTGGTGCCTGGGCCCGTGCCGATGATCGTCGGCACGATTCTGTGGGGCCTCGGCTCTGGGGTGTGCTGGCCCATCACCATCTCGGCCGCGGCCGACCGCCACGAGACCGCCGCGCGAGACGTGGCGACCGTGTCTGCCATCGGTTACACCTCGATGCTGCTCGGCCCGATGGCATTCGGCGTGCTCGGCGAGCAGATCGGCTTGCTGCCTGCGTTTATCGTGCTGCCGATCTTTGTGGTGCTCGGCATCTCGCTCGCGAGCGTGACCCGCGAACCGAAGCAGTAGGCGCCTACCCGGTTCGCACCGGTAGGCTGTCTGGGTGCGAATCGTGGTGGCTGACTGTTCCGTTGACTATGCGGGGCGCCTGAGCGCGCACCTGCCCCGGGCAACCAGGATGCTCATGCTCAAGAGCGACGGCTCGATCCTCGTGCACAGCGACGGCGGCTCGTACAAGCCGCTGAACTGGATGAGCCCGCCCTGCGCGCTGGCGCCTATCGACCCCGACGAAGAGCAGATCGAGGCCGGCGTCAAAGAGGTGTGGCAGGTGACGCACGCGAAGACCGCCGACCGCCTCGTGGTCTCGCTCTTCGAGATTCTGCACGACAGCTCGCACGACCTCGGCGTCGACCCGGGCCTCATCAAGGACGGCGTCGAGGCGCACCTGCAAGAGCTGCTCGCAGAGCAGATCGAACTGCTCGGCGAGGGGCACACCCTCGTGCGCCGCGAGTACATGACGGCGATCGGTCCGGTCGATATTCTCGCGCGCGACGACTCGGGCGCCTCGGTTGCGGTCGAGATCAAGCGCCGCGGCGGCATCGACGGCGTGGAGCAGCTGACTCGCTACCTCGAGCTCATGAACCGCGATCCGAAGCTCGCGCCCGTGCAGGGCATCTTTGCCGCGCAAGAGATTAAGCCGCAGGCGCGCACCCTCGCCGAGGATCGCGGCATCCGCTGCGTTGTGCTCGACTACGACGCGATGCGCGGCATGCAGAACCTCAACACGCTGTTCTGAGGCGCCGGGCTGCGCCTGCACCTTCCCACCCGCGCCCTCGCCCTCGCCCTCGCCCTGCGGCGTGTAGCCATATGGGCCACCGACGAGTGGCGCGTGGCACATTTGGCCGCACGCGGGAGGGTTTTGAGGCAGAAAGCTGCCCCGCGACGGGGAGACGGGAGCCGTGGAGCCGTGTGTCGGGGCTACCGCGCGGCCGAGAGCCCGTCGAGAATGATCTCGATGCCGCGGTCGAAGCTCTCACGCAACTGCTGGTCGAGGTCGGCCTGGGAGTCGGCCCCGCCGACAGCGCCTCCGGTGGCGCCACCGCTCGAGACTCCCGTCGCGCCTCCGTTCGCCCCAGCGACAGCCGCGCCGCGCGAGGCGGCGGCCATCTCGGGCAGCGCCCCGATCGCCTGCGCCTGCAGCTGGGTCTGCGTGGCCTGCGCCTGCCCGAAGGTGTAGAGCAGCAGGGTCCGCGCGCCGTCCGCGCCAACCATCGAGGCAAGCAGGGCCTCGACCGACGAGGCTCCGAGACGAAACGCAGACGCGGTCGCAACGACGTCTGCTCCGTCTCGAATCGCGAGCATCGACTCACGCAGCGAGCGACACACGCACGCCGGCTCGTCGCCGCGCACCTCACGCACAATCTCGTCAGCCATGAGCGCCAACAGGGTCTGTTTGTTCGGTACGTGGTGGTAGAGCGCGCTCGGCTGCACTTCGAGCGCTGCCGCGACGCGGCGCATCGAGCAGAACTCGAGGCCGTGATCGTCGAGCACGCGCAGCGCCGCGTCGATGACGTCGGCGAGGGTGTTGCGCATTCCCTCACTCTAGCGCTAACCTGAACACCGTTCACCAGAACACTGTTCAGGTGGCCGCATGGGGCCACCTGAACCCACACAAACCCGCGCATCAGTGCGCGACCACGCACCAGTTCACCACCGCACGAATCCGAGGAGCCGATGACTGCACCGAGCGAAGCCGCACCAAGCAGGCCGACGCCTCACGTGCACGGCCGCACCATCGATGCGCAGACGCGCTGCGTGCACCACGGCGGCCCAAGCGACATCATCGCGCTGAAGTTCAAGTGCTGCGGCAACTTCTACCCGTGTTACGAGTGCCATGACGAGGCCGTGACACACGCGATCGAGCGGTGGGGCGACGCCGACCTGAACGAACACGCGGTGCTCTGCGGCGCGTGCTCGAGGCAGCTCACCGTCGCCGAATACCTTGGCGCAGCCCGCTGCCCGGCATGCGATGCCGAGTTCAACCCAGGCTGCAAGTTGCACCGCGACATCTACTTCGATCTGCCGGCGACACTCGCAGACGATCTGACCTCACCCGACCGGGCAGAATGCGGCACCGCTTCTGCGCCACACATTCCCTGAAAGGGAGCAACAATGGCTGTCACACCCGCCCGACGCGGCAACCCCGCGACCGATATCGCTCTGATCGCGGCCTTCGCCGCACTCATCGCCGCCTGCGCGCTGCTGCCCGCGTTCCCCATCGCAGCGGGCGTGCCATTCACCCTGCAGACCTTCGCCGTGGTGCTCACCGGCGCGGTGCTCGGGGCCAAACGCGGGTTTCTCGCCGCGCTGCTCTACCTCGCGGTCGGGTTGATCGGCATTCCGGTGTTCGCCGGCGCATCTGCCGGCCCCGGCCCGTTCGTCGGCCCGACCGGCGGTTACCTGATCTCATTCCCGTTTGCGGCGGCAACCGCTGGCTTCATCGCTTCGCGCTTGCCTCGCAAGAACATCGCTGCCAGCGCGGGCGTCTTGCTGCTCGCGACCCTGGCCGGCGTGATCGTCAACCACCTCGGCGGCATCATCGGGCTCTGGTTGCTCGCGGGCATGTCGCTCTACGAGGCGACGTTCGTCGACGTCGTCTTCTTGCCCATGGACGCGGTGAAGGCACTGCTCGCGGCGGTCGTCGCGACCGCCGTGCACCGCGCGTTTCCGAACCTGCTGCCCCGGCGTCGCGCGGCCAAGCCCGCGGCAGAGGCAGCACCGGAACACGCGTAGTCTCGCGAACGCGTAGGATCACGGCATGATCGAATTGCGGGAGGCCGGTGTCACCGTGCCCGCTGGCGAGCACGACGCCGTGATCCTGCAGCCGACGACGCTCACCTTGACCGAGCACCGTATCTCGATTATCGGGGGCAACGGCTCGGGCAAGTCGACGCTCGCGAGGCTCTGCAACGGCCTGATCGAGCCGACAACGGGCAGCGTGATGGTGTCTGCCGGCAGCGGCGACGGCAGTCACCCTGGCGACAACACCCCTCGCGACGGCGACACTCACGACAACAGAACACACGCCGGCGAAACGAGCCGCGCCGACGCCCCCCTCGACACGACACGCCACGGCGCCGCCGCCCGCCGCCTCGTGGGTTTCGTGTTCAGCGACCCGAGCGCGCAGCTCATCATGCCGACCGTGCTCGAAGACGTGGCGCTCTCGCTGCGGCGCGAGCACCCGAAGAAGGCCGACCGCCTCGAGGCAGCCCGAGCGGTGCTCGAGCGCTTCGGCATCGCCGACCTGGCAGATCGCAGCGTGCACACGCTGTCTGGCGGGCAACGGCAGCTGCTCGCCTTCGCTTCGGTGCTCGCTGCGGATCCGGCGATCCTCGTCGCCGATGAACCGACCACGCTGCTCGACCTTCGTAACGCGCGCATGATCGACGATCTACTTCTGTCGCTGCCGCAGCAGGTGCTGGTGATCACGCACGATCTCGAGCTCGCGGCGCGCGCCGATCGCACGCTCGTGATCGACGACGCCCGGGTCGTGTTCGATGGGCAGCCGACAGAAGCGACCGCGTTCTACCGCGAGCTCGCGGCACGTGGTGCCGGCGCATGACCTCTTCGCCACTCGGAGAGTACATCACAAGGCGCTCACCGCTGCATCGACTGCGCCCGGGTGCGAAGCTGCTCGGCCTGTTTCTCTTCGGGGCACTCATGGTCGCGTTTCGCTCGGTACCCGTGGGAATCGTCGCGCTCGTGATCGGCGTGGCGCTCGCCCTGCTCTCGGGTATGCGAGCGAAAGACCTGCTGCGCGTGGGGCGTCGCTTCGCGATCGTCGGTGTGCTGCTCTTTGCGTTTCAGGCTTGGCAGCGCGGCTGGGAACACGGCTTCGCCGTCGTCGCAACGCTTTTCGCGCTGCTGCTCGCGGCGAGCGCGCTGACTGCGAGCACCGCGGCCGACGAGCTGATCGACACGATCGTCTGGCTGCTCGGGCCGCTTCGACGCTTCGGAGTGCGGCCAGAGCAGATTGCGCTTGCGTTCTCGCTCACGATCAGGTCGATCCCGATCGTGCTCGCGCAGGCTCGTGAGACGCGCGACGCAGCAAAGGCGCGCGGGCTCGAGCGCAGCCCGCGCGCGTATCTCATTCCGTTCGTGCTGCGCGTCGTCGCGCACGCGCAACTCACGGGCGAGGCGCTGCAGGCACGGGGCTTCGGCGACGACTGAGTGCCGACTCACCCGGGCTCACCCCATGCGATACGCGTGCACGGGCAGCGCGTAGGGCACCCCGGCACGCTCGCCGCCGCCCGTCAGCACCCCGGTGATCAAGTCGCTCGGAGCCGGGTGATCGGGCAGCGCCGCGAGGTATGTCCGGTGCGCTTCGAGCGAGCGGATGCCGCGCTCCATCGACTGTTGCGATACCTCGATCGCGTGGCCAGGGTCGTGCATCATGACGAGCAACCATGGCGCTATGCAGGCGTCGAGCCCCTCGTTGGTGATCTGCTCGCGAAACAGCCACGGATTGTCGGCGTCGCGAATCGCGTCGACTACCGAAAGGCCGGTCGCGCGGTGGTCGGCATGGTTGAGCCCCCAGCCCGCATCGAGATTCCAGGTCATGGTGAGAATTGCGTCGGGTCGCACCCGTCTGATCTCGCGGGCGATAAGACGGCGGGTTTCGATGGAGTGCTCGACAAGTCCGTCAGGCAGATCGAGGATCGTCAACTGTTCGACGCCCACCGCGTCGCAGGCAGCGCGCTGCTCGTCGGCCCGCAGCGGGCCCACCTCTGCCGGGTCGCGGTCGCGAATGCCGGCCTCCCCCGCGGTCAACAGCAGGTACGAGACCTCGATCCCGCGTGACGTCCACTCGGCGACTGCGGCGGAACCGCCGTATTCCATGTCGTCGGGGTGCGCAACGATGCACAGCACGCGCCGAATCTCTGCGGGGTCGAAGAGCTCGAGGGTGTCCATGCCTCGACACTACCCCTCGAGACTCGCGCCAGCCATGCCCGCGGCAATCACGCGGCGCACGCCATAGGCTTGAGGCATGGCCGAAGCGCAAACTCCAGAGGGCATCACCGCCGACTACGTGAACGAGGGCGTTCGCGACACCCTCGCCGCACTGCAGCAGGCCCCCGACTACGAGCGACTAGCCGAGTTTCTAACGGCACTGCGCGAGGGCTTCTTGGTCGCCGACGTGACCGGCACCCAGAAGAAGAAATCGACGCACGTGCGCACGATTCGCTCGACGAAGGGCCAGTTGATTCTGCCGCTCTTCACCTCGATGGACGAGCTACGTCTCGCCCACCCGAAGGGCAGCCGCGAGCAGGCGAAGGGCGCGCTCATGCCTGCGCTCGAGGCGCTGCGCCTCATCCAGTCGAGCCCGTTCGTCGCGGTGCAGTTCAACGCGGGCTCCGCCGCCCTGCCGGTGTTGCGGGGGTACATCGCTCTCGTACTGGGCGGCGACCCCATCGAGGCTGACGCCCTCGAACAGCTGGGCTGATCCTCGCGCCAAGAAACAAACGGCACCCCCGGTCGAAACCGAGAGTGCCGTTCAACGATGGTGTGAGACGAGGCGGGTCAGAACCGCGCCAACGCCACTACTTTGCGGGCTTCAGCGTGAACGCGCGTACGATCTGCACGACGCCCATGACCGCCAGCGAGGCGCCGACGAGAATCCACAGGGTGACGGCTGCGACCAGCGGGGTCACGATGAGCACAATGCCGGCGATGATGCTGACGATGCCGTAGATGATGCTCCAGGTCTTGCTCTTGCTCTCGCTGGCTGCCGCGAACGACATGATGCCCTCGAAGATCCAGAGCACGCCGATGAAGATCGAGAGCACCGCGGTGATCACGGCGGCGGTCGCACCGAGGTTGCCGAAGATGATGATGCCCGCGATCAGATAGAGCAGACCGAGCACGGCATTGCCGACGCGACGCCAGCCGCCCATCGTCTTCGAGAAGATCATCGAACCGAGAAAGACGAGACCCGCGACGACCATGTAGATCGCGAACATGATCGCGACAAAGCCCATCATCACGGCGCCGGATTCGACGGGGTTGATGAGAATCAGCACACCGATGACGAGCGCGACGAGGCCGCCAACTCCCATGACGGTGCGAATCACGTCGGTCGTCTTGCGCCCGTCGATCACGATGGTTTCTTGTTCAGACATTGCTCTCTCGCCCTGCTTTCTGACGCTACGTGTGGGCTCGCCTGCCGTGCCCGATGCGTTCACTCTGCTCTAAGCATGCACCCCGCGGGCCCAGCAATGCGAGCACACGCCGATACGTGATGGTTTTGTTGCAGTGCAGCGTGGGATCAGCCGACGCTGCGCAACCGTTCCGTGCCGGCCGTGGCGACGGTCTGCCCGTGCGCCACAGGGTTTCCGTCGCCGTCGACCGCGACGAAGACGATGTGCTCGAGGCGCAGAATGTCTTGCCCGGTCACCGTGTTGAACACTCGGCAGCTGAGCGTGAGCGAGGTGCGGCCGAAGCCGAGCACGCGGTACTCGAGCTCGAGCAGGTCGCCGCGCTCGGCCCGGGCGACGAAGTCGAGCGCCGAGATGTGGCGGGTCACCACCTCGATCGTGCCGAGTTGCGTGATCGCGACGATGGCCGCCTCTTCGTCGACCCACTGCAGCAGCCTGCCGCCGAACAGTGCGCCGTGCTGGTTGAGGTCTTCGGGCTTGACCCATTTGCGCACGACGTAGGTGAGTTCGCTCATGCCTCGAGCCTAGTGCTGCGGAGGCGCGCCGGCTCGGGCCTTTGGGCCGCGGCGTGCGAGCTGCAGGCGTGCGAGCCGGGTGCGGCTGCAACACAGCCCGGCACCGTAGGCTTGTGGCATGACGGTACTCGCAGGGATCATGCTGCTCGTGAACGCCGGCTACAACGCGATCGTGTGGCCGCAGTTCTGGAAGCGGGTCGCGGCAGACCCGCGCGCACGCGACGAATCGGGTGCGGCTACGAAGTTCTACCGCGTGCACGCTATTCTCATCAGCATCGCACTCGTCATTGCGGTCGCCTCGGCATTCGCCGGCGTCGCCCTCTTGATCGGAACCTGATATGAAGCGCATTCTCACCTACGGAACCTACGACCTGCTGCACTGGGGTCACATTCGCCTGCTGCAGCGCGCTCGGGCGCAGGGCGACTACCTCGTCGTGGCGCTCAGCACCGAAGAGTTCAACGAGGGCAAGGGCAAGAAGACTTACCACGACTTCGAGACGCGCAAGAAAATGCTCGAATCGGTGCGTTACGTCGATCTCGTGATTCCCGAGAATGCGTGGGATCAGAAAATCGGCGACGTGCAGAAGTACGAGATCGATGCGGTCGTCATGGGTGGTGACTGGGAGGGAGACCCTCGCTTCGAGGTGCTCACCGACTACTGCGACGTGATCTACCTCGACCGCACCGAGGGCATCTCGACAACCAAGATCAAGCGCGACTTGGGCGTGAACGCCTAGTCGCCACCTCGCGCACAACGAAGGGCGCGAGCGAGGATCATCCTCGCCCGCGCCCTTCGTTGTTTACGGACTACAGAACCTTCGAGAGGAACGCCTTCGTGCGCTCGCGCTGCGGGTTGGTGAGCACCTCGGTCGGATCACCCGACTCGACGACCACACCGCCGTCCATGAAGACCAGCTCGTCGGCGACCTCGCGTGCGAAGCCCATCTCGTGCGTCACCACGATCATGGTCATGCCGCTCTCGGCCAGGCCCTTCATCACGTCGAGCACTTCGCCAACCAGCTCGGGGTCGAGCGCCGAGGTCGGCTCGTCGAACAGCATGAGCTTCGGCTCCATCGCGAGCGCGCGGGCGATCGCGACGCGTTGCTGCTGACCGCCCGACAGGTGCGCCGGGTAGTAGTCGTGGCGATCGGCAAGACCGACTCGGGCGAGCAGATCCATCGCCCGCGTTTGAAGGGCGGCCTTGTTGCCCTTCTTCAGCAGGGTCGGAGCGAGCATCACATTCTCGAGCGCCGTCTTGTGCGGAAACAGGTTGAATCGCTGAAACACCATGCCGATGTCGCGACGCTGCTTCGCTGCCTCTTTCGGGTGCATCTCATAGATCTTGTCGCCGTGCTGGCGGTAGCCCACCAACTCGCCGTCGACCCAGAGTCGACCCGCGTTGATCGTCTCGAGGTGATTGATGCAGCGCAAGAAGGTCGACTTGCCCGAGCCCGAAGGGCCCACCAAGCAGAGCACCTCGCCGCGCTTCACCTCAAGCGAGATCGACTTCAGCACCTCGTTCGAGCCGTACGATTTCGAGATTGCTTCGGCCTTCACCATGGGAACTTCTGCCTGGCTCATACGCCACCCCCTCCGGCTCGGCCGTGAGGCGGCACGATCTGATCGCCGCCTTCACCATCTGATGCGGTCGGGTACCCGCCGCCGGCCTCTGTCGCAGATGACAGCCCAACAACGCCGATCGTCGAGGTCTCAACGGTCGGCCGCTGCACCTCTGGTCGTGCAGCGACGCCACGAGCGAAGTAGCGCTCAACGTAGTACTGGCCCACCATCAGCAGCGAGGTCAGCACCAGGTACCAGAACGACGCCACGATCAAGAACGGCACCGGCTTATACATCGATACTCCGATGTCGTGGGTGCGGGTGTAGAGATCCCAGCTATAGGGCACGGCAATCACAAGCGAGGTGGTCTTCAGCATCGAGACGACTTCGTTGCCGGTCGGCGGCACGATCACTCGCATCGCCTGCGGCAGCACGATACGGCTCATGGTGTGCCACCAGCCGAGACCGAGCGCGATCGACGCTTCGTCTTGCCCCTTGTCTACAGAGAGCAAACCGGCGCGGACGATCTCAGCCATGTAGGCCGCTTCGTTGAGCGCGAGACCGATCATGGCCAACACGAAGAAGCTGAACAGGTCTTTCGTGATCAGTTCGAAACCGATGTCAGTGAAAGGAATACCGAGCTTGATCGACTTGTAGATCACGGGCATCAGGCCCCAGAACACGAGCTGCACGTACACGGGAGTGCCTCTGAATACCCAGAGGTACGCCCAGGCGACCGCGCGGAACACCGGGTTCGGGGAGAGCCGCATTATTGCGAGCAGAATGCCGAGGGTGACCGCAATGACCATGGAATAGATGGTCAGCTGCAGGGTCTGCCAGAGGCCGTTCAGCACGCGAACGTCGAAGAGGTATTTGACGACCAGATCCCACGAATACACGGGCCGATTGGCGAGTGCGTCGTAGATGAACAGGCCGACAATGATGATGAGCACGGCAGCGATCACCGAGCGCCATGGGTGGCGCAGCTTGATCGCTTCGATGGCCTGGGGCTCATCATGCCTCCGCGGCTGCGGGGAACTCGTCCCCGCAGCCGCGGTTTGCATGTCATTCATGACAGATCGATTCGCGTCGACTACTTGCCAGCGTTGATGGTCGCCTCAGTGATCGCACCGGCTTCGAAGCCTGCCTTGGTGAGAATTTCGAGATAGGTGCCGTTGTCCATCAGCGTCTGCAGCGCCTTCTGCACTGCCTTGTCCATACCCGAGCCCTTCTGCACGGCAAAGCCATAGGGCGCGGCGTCGAACATCTCGCCGACGGTCTCGAGCACGCCATCGGTGCTGTTCACGGCGTCAACGGTCACAGGGAAGTCGGCCGAGAACGCGTCAGCCTGACCCTGCACCACTGCGGTGGTTGCGGCGGGCTGGCCATCGAACGGCAGAATCTCGATCGCGGGCTTGCCTGCGTCTTCACACGCCTTCGACTTTGCGGGCAGCTCGTCGGTGTGCTGCACGGTGTCTGCCTGCACTGCGATGGTCAGACCGCACGCGTCATCAGGGTTGACGTTCGAACCGACGGGAGCGGCCCACATGCTGCCCGCGTCGAGAAAGTTCACGAAGTCGACCGTCTTCTGGCGCTCGGCGTTGTCGGTGAACGACGAGGAGCCCATGTTGATCGCACCCTCTTCGATGCGGGGCAGGATGCCCTCGAACGGCATGATTTGCCACTCAGGCTCGAGGCCCATCTCTTCGGCCACCGCGTTTGCGAGCTCTACGCCCCAGCCGGTCGGGTTGCCATCGGCATCCTTGAACTCGTTCGGCGGGTACTCGGCGTCGGTGCCGATGATGAGCACCCCAGACTTCATGATCTCTTCAGCACTCACAACACTCGCGCTGTTGCTACTCGACTCCTTCACCGCGGAATCGTCATTGGTGCATCCGGTGAGCGCCAATGCCGTGACGGCTACGAGCGCGGGAACCGCGTAACGAATCTTCATTGATCCAACATCCTCTTCTGTTGATTGGGTCAGCCCAGGATCGACCTGGTTACACGGCGAGCATAGCGCGCAGAATGAGCGCCCAAAGCCGCGATGGCCGAGTTGGGACCAATCTGCAACCTTCGCCGGGTTCGGCGAGCTCGGGAATAGTTCGCCGACCCATCGAGTTTCACTTCACCGTGGCGCGGGCCGATCCCACGCCAACCAAGAAACATCACGACCCAGGAGCGCTCAGAAGTGGCAAAGCCCAAACTCATGATCATCGTCGGCAGCGTACGAGAGGGGCGAGTCGGCCTCCCGATCGGCGAGTGGGTGAACCAGGTGGCTCTTGCCGACGGTCGCTTCGATATCGACTTCGCCGACCTTAAAGAGATCGCGCTGCCCCTCATGGACGAGCCGAATCACCCGCGCATGCAGCAGTACACGCAGCCGCACACCATCGAGTGGGCGAAGCGCGTCGCAGCCGCGCACGCTTTCGTCTTTGTGTTTCCCGAGTACAACCACAGCTACTCGCCCGCGATCAAGAACGCGCTCGACTACCTCGGACACGAGTGGGATCGCAAGCCGGTCAGCTTCGTCAACTGGGGCGGCAACTCGGGCGGCACTCGCGCGCAGGCCGCGCTGCGCCCGGTCGTCACCTCGCTCGGCATGGTGATGACTCACGGCCTGATCGAGATCAACTTTGCTGGCGCACAGATCGAAGACGGGGCCTTCTCACCGAACGAGCAGCAGTCGACCGTGCTCAGCCTGGTGCTCGACGAGCTGCAGCAGCTCGACGGAGCCCTGCGCCCACTGCGCGGCTAGGCGGCCGAATGCACTTGCCCGGGCGCCGCGCCTTCGCGCGCACGCCCGGGCCTCTCGCGGAAGATAGGCTGACGTGATGAGCACCGCGAAATCCACCTCCGTTTTGGGGTTCGTGCTGGCTCTCGGCTCAGCAGCAAGCTTCGCCCTGTCGGGCATCTTCGCTAGCGCGCTCATGGAATCCGGGTGGACCGCCGGGGCGGCCGTCACCGCGAGAATCTCTTTCGCCGCGCTGCTGCTACTCGCGCCAACGGCATACATGCTGCGCGGGTCGTGGCAATTGGTGAGGCGCGCCTGGGGGTCCATTCTGCTCTTCGGTTTGCTCGCGGTGGCGGGCTGTCAGCTCGCGTTCTTTCTCGCCGTGCAGTTCATACCGCCGAGCCTTGCGCTTCTGATCGAGTTCATGGGGCCGGTGCTGCTGATCCTGTGGTCGTGGCTACGTACAAGGATCTCGCCGAGCTTCATCACACTGCTCGGTGCAGCGCTCGCGGTGCTCGGGCTCGTCGCAGTTTCGGGAGGAGTGCTCGGCAGCGGCTTGCACCCACTCGGCATCTTCTTCGCTCTCATCGCTGCCGTTGGCAACGCGGCTTACTTTGCAGCCGGCGCAAAGGTCGATCACGGCATTGCGCCGCTGCCCTTCGTCGGCCTCGGGCTCAGCGTCGGCGCCGTGATCCTCGCGATCTTCAGCATCACCGGCCTCTTACCCTTCACCGTATCGAGCGCCCCGGGCACCGTGGCCGGCATCTCGCTCGATCCCTGGATCCTCGTCACCTGCATGGTGCTCATCTCAACCGTGCTGGCCTACCTGCTCGGCGTCGCTGCCGCCCGCCGGCTCGGCGCGACCGTGGCGAGCTTTACCGGCTACTCCGAGCCGCTCTTCGGCATCGTGTGGACGATTCTGCTCTTGTCAGTGTTGCCGACAAGTGCGCAGTGGGTCGGCGCAGCGCTCATCGTCGCGGGCGTCGTCACTGTGAAAGTCGGCGAGCTTCGCGCAGCAGGTGCCGCTGATCCGCAGACATGAAAGGATCGCGGCTCTGCACCGACGATCTCTCGCATCGCCGCGACCAAACGCTCCGCTTCGGCGGTATGGCCCCCGAGATACCCGTCTTCGGCAACCTAGCCGATGGCCTGACGAGCAACCCCCCGGTGGTAGCGCTCGATGAAATCGATCTCAAGCTACTGTCGCTGCTATTGAAAGACGCCCGAGCCGCATTGAAGAGTCCGGCTGAGGCAGTCGGTGCCCGAGGTTGAAGAAACCTCAGTTGTCACTGGCGCGTCCGACCTCATCGTGCGCATACGCTGCACCGGCGTCGAGCACCTCAAAGCGATTATCGCCGACCACATCTGGTCACGCACCGACCTCGACTTCACCGAAACACGCCTGGCCTTCTTCTCAGAATCATCGGCAACGGTGGAGCAGTATCGCCTCGACCGGCTGCTCGAGAGTCAGGCTGATCGACGTTAGTCGCGTGATCCGCTCAACGTCTTCCCACTCGGTCGAGATACTCGTCGATTTCGCCCCGAGGCACGCCGATCGCCGTCATCGTCATAAGGTACTCGCTTGTAAGTTGCAGCGCCCTCCTATGCCGATCGGCATCGTCGAGGCTCGGCGCGACGATGGTGCCGTTGCGGCCCTGCGTCTGCACGAAGCCCGCCGCCTCGAGTTCCTTATAACTTCGCGCCACAGTGTTTGCGGCAAGGCCGAGCTCTGCCGCAAGCGAGCGCACCGGGGGCAGCTTGCTGCCGGGCGCGAGTTCTCCACTTGCGATGCGGGCAATCACGGCCTCGCGCAGCTGCTCGAACGGCGGCACCGCCGACTGCGGGTCGATCTTGATGTCGATCATGCGATCCTCTTCGTGTCTGCTTGCAGGTTACCGCCTCAAGCCGCAGCTTGCAGCGCGAGACTCGAATCTCGCGACCTGTCGGGCTTCACGAGCATTGAGGTCACTGCGGCGATGATGAAAAGCACGGCCCCACCCCACCAGGCGTAGGTATACTCGCCGAACGCGATCGTGCCGCGGTCCCCGAAGATCGTCTAGCACAGGGCGGCCGTCAGGCCGACACCGCGAAAGACGCAGTAGAAGGTGAGCAACCATTGCGGCTCGAAGCGATCGGTGAGCCAACGACCTAACGAACCACGAAGTTCTCGGGAATGGCGCCCTCGGGTAGTGGATAAGAGAAGTGCCACCATTCGAGTGGGTAATGCGTGAAGCCCCGAGCCTGCATCGCATCGTGCAGCAGGGCGCGGTTCTCGATCTGCTGTTCGGTAAGGCCTGCGGTCTCGTAGTGCGAAAGCTTACCGAAGAAGTCGAACGGGCCGCCCATGTCGAGCGGTTCGCCGGTTGCGAGATCGACAAGGGTGAGGTCGACCGTGCCACCGAGGGAGTGCCCCGATTTCTCGGCGATGTAGCCGAGCTCGAAAAGCTGAGGCTTCTCAAAGTCGGGGTAATACTCGACCTTCGTCTGCTGGTCGTTGCTCTTCGACCACTCCATGAAAAAGCTCACCGCGCGGGTGGGCCTAAACGCGTCGTAGATGCGCAGGCCGTAACCTCGGGGCTCGAAATCTCGCTGCACTGCGGCGAGCGCTTCGGCAGCCTCGGTGCGCAGAATCGCCGCGCCTGTCGACTCGTAGCCGTCGACGATCTGCCCGGTGAAGTTGTCGGTCGTGGCATAACGCAGCTCAACCTCGATGCCGGGCGCGAAGTCGCGCACATACGAAAAGCCATCTGGCAGCGCCGGGCGATCCGCTGAATCGCTTTCGGCAAGCTGCTCGCTGCCCTGCCCAGTGCCTGACGCCGCCCCTGCATCTGTCTCGCTTGCCGCCACCGACGATCCGGCCTGTGGCTGCACCGCGGTCGCCACCGCTGCGCCCGCAAGCACGACCCCCGCAATTATCGCGACGGAGGCGCACCACACCCTCGCGGCGTGACCCCGCGAGCCAGGCACAAACCCGAGGCCGACGAGCAGAGCCAGCACGAGCGCGGCGAGCGCCGCAAGCATGGTGAGCATCACAAGTCTTTGCCCGCTTTCGGGCGGCGATAGGCGTCACGCATGTGATCGCTCGTCAGAAAGTCGCCGATACCGATCATGATGAGGCTGAAAACGATCTGCTCGGTGATCATCCATGCCGGGTAGAGGCCCGGGATCGCGGCGATCACGAGCGTGATCACCGGAAAGATCTGCGCGAAGAGCCGCAGCCGCGAATAGGCCCACACCCAGCCGCGCGCGGCTCTCCATGCGAAGTAAAACAGGGTGGCGGTCATGCCGAGCACGACGAGCCCCCGCATCCAGACCGCGAAGGGCTGCGGTTCGCCCCTCAGCGTGAGTACGAGGGCGATGACCACCGCGGCCACGCCGATCAGCAGCTCAACGACGAGCAACCACATGATCCACGTGAATGCGCGGCGCGTCTTGGGGTGCGCGCGGGCTTCGTCTGAGATCGAGACGCCAGCCTGGCGACCCCCGGCAATGCGATCCAGCTTTAGGAGCAGATTTTCGAGTGACACAGGCTGATCATAACGCTCGCCTCGGGGCCTCGTGTCCGGCGAGCGGAATGATCCTCGCCCGCAGACAGGATCGGCCGCCCGCTGCAAGCCCCCCCGCCTCACCGCAAAACTCGGAGATCAACGGAGATCAATGACGAAAAACTCGATTCCATCCTTGGTTTCGTGCGATATCCGTGAATTCGTGCGACCACCCCTCTGTCGTAATTGGAAATTCCAATAACCATGACGAGTGCGGGCCCGGGCAAATGTGGCCAGGTGCGTACGATCGAAGCATGAGCGAGAGCGGCACGGTGGGCAGCCGCGCCAGACACTTGCCGGCGCGGCCTGGTGACTCTCGGTGTTCACGGTCGGGGGGTGCGCCACCGTGAAGAGGCCGACCTCGAGGCGAGGTTCGGTGCGGAGTTCGTCGCCTATCAAGAGCGGGTGGCGTGCTGGGTGCCGCGGGTGCCGTCGCGAGGCTGATCCTCCCCGCTTTATCGCAATGCGCCATTCAATAGTGCACGTTTTGCATCCTGAACCGCCGCGAGAGCGCAATTCGCGCACTATTGCGAGAATGCGAGAGTGGGATTGAAGGAATGCGGCGCGCAGTAAGTTATATGGATGGCCATCTATCGCTCGCACACTGTCACACACGGACGCAACATGGCGGGGGCTCGCGCCCTCTTTCGCGCGGCGGGCGTTGACGGCGCAGACCTCGGGCGCAAGCCCATCATCGCCGTCGCCAACTCGTTCACCGAGTTCGTACCAGGCCACACTCACCTCGCGCCGGTCGGCCGCATCGTCAGCGACGCGATCAAGGAGGCCGGCGGCATTCCGCGCGAGTTCAACACCATCGCTGTCGACGATGGGATCGCGATGGGGCACGGCGGCATGCTCTACTCGCTGCCCTCACGCGACCTGATCGCCGACTCGGTGGAGTACATGGTGAACGCGCACTGCGCCGACGCCATCGTCTGCATCTCGAACTGCGACAAGATCACCCCGGGCATGCTGCTCGCGTCGCTCCGACTGAACATTCCCGTCGTGTTCGTCTCGGGCGGCCCCATGGAGTCGGGTCGCGCGGTGCTCGCAAACGGCATGGTGCGCACCCTCGATCTGGTCGACGCGATCTCTGACGCCGTCAACGACAACATCTCTGACGAAGACATGCAGAAGATCGAAGAGTCGGCCTGCCCGACCTGCGGCTCGTGCTCGGGCATGTTCACCGCGAACTCGATGAACTGCCTCACCGAGGCCATTGGCTTGTCACTGCCGGGCAACGGCTCAACCCTGGCCACCCACACCGCCCGCCGCGCGCTCTACGAGAAGGCCGGCGCGCTCGTGGTCGACATCGCAAAGCGCTACTACGAAGAGAACGACGAGACGGTGCTGCCCCGCAGCATCGCGACGCCCGCGGCCTTCGAGAACGCCATGGCGCTCGACATCGCGATGGGCGGCTCGACGAACACGATCCTGCACCTGCTCGCCGCGGCGCACGAGGCCGGCGTCGACTTCGGCCTCACCGAGATCGATGCGGTCTCGCGTCGCGTGCCGTGCCTCGCGAAGGTCGCACCGAACGTCGCGAACGGCAAGACCTATTACATGGAAGACGTGCACCGAGCCGGCGGCATCCCCGCACTGCTCGGCGAGCTGCGCCGCGGCGGCCACCTCGACGAGCACGTGCACACGGTGCACGCGAAGACCCTCGGCGAGTGGCTCGACGAGTGGGATGTGCGCGGCGGCAAGGCGAGCGACGAGGCACACGAGCTGTGGCACGCCGCGCCCGGCGGCGTGCGATCCTCGACCGCATTCTCGCAGTCGGAGCGCTGGCGCGACCTCGATCTCGACGCGGCGAACGGCTGCATTCGCGACGTGGCGAACGCGTACTCGAAAGACGGCGGTCTGGCCGTGCTGCGCGGCAACATCGCCGTGGACGGTGCTGTGGTGAAGACCGCCGGCGTCGACGAGTCGATCTGGACGTTCTCGGGCCCCGCGGTCGTGTGCGAGTCGCAAGACGAAGCCGTCGAGAAGATTCTGAACAAGCAGGTCACCGAGGGCGACGTCGTCGTGATTCGCTATGAGGGCCCGAAGGGCGGCCCCGGCATGCAAGAGATGCTCTACCCGACCTCGTTCTTGAAAGGCCGCGGCCTCGGCAAGGCGTGCGCGCTCATCACCGACGGCCGATTCTCGGGCGGCACCTCGGGCCTGTCGATCGGGCACGTCTCGCCCGAGGCGGCGGCCGGCGGGCTGATCGCGCTGGTCGAAGACGGCGACATCATCTCGATCGATATTCCGACGCGCGCGCTCTCGCTCGAGGTGCCAGAGGCCGAGCTCGACCGCCGTCGCGCCGAGCTCGAGGCGAACGGCGGCTACAAGCCGAAGACCCGCGTACGCGAGGTGTCAGACGCGCTGCGAGCCTATGCGGCGTTCGCGCAGTCGGCCGACAAGGGTGCGGTGCGCATCGTTCCGTAACGGGCCGGTCGCGAGCATTCGGGGCGAGGATCTCGGGCCGCAAGCGGCCCGGTCAAAGGTGAGCTACGCCCAGACACTGAAGCCTCTCTTATGTCTCACATTACAAATTGTGAAGTAGTTTGTTGAACTACGCGCTCTGTGTTTTTAGGCTCTTCGCATGCACCCCATCGCCCCACTGCTCGGCGTTATCGCACTCGTCGCCGTGGCGACCACGATCGGCTTACTACTGCGCACACGCAAAGGGCGGGTGCGCACGCTGGCCGGGACCGCGCGCCTTGAACCCGCAACGCTCGGCGTGGAGCGCTTCGGCACAGCTGGTACCGTCGTGCAGTTCAGCACCGAGTTCTGCTCGCGCTGCCCCGGGGTGCGGCGGCTGCTCTCACAGCAGGTCGACGCCGTGCCCAGTGTGGAGTTCGTGCACCTCGACCTCACCCACGAGCCCGAGCTGGCGGCGCGTTTCAACGTGCTGCAGACGCCGACGATCCTCTTCATCGATGCCGCGGGGCGACCGAGCGCGAGGCTCAGCGGCCAGCTCGACCATAAAGCAATTCGCGAGGCAGTCGACACGTTTGTCGATGCCGCCGCATCTTCCGCGCGGCAGACCGCGAGCGGCACCGCGGTCCGCACCGCACGCAGCACCAGCACCAGCGCCCTCACCACCGGGGCCATCGCATGACCACAACACGCAGCACGACCCCGCAACCTGCGGGCACGGTCGATCCTCGCTCCCCTCGCTTCGGCGCGTCGATCACCTCGGCGCTACTGCTCATTGGCGTGTATCTGGCGGCGATCGGCACCTCCGCGCAGCCTGGCCTCGCAGGGCGCCCGCTCGGCGAACGTGCAGCGGATCCCGGATTCGTCGTATTGCTCGCAGTCGCGATCCTCTTCGCCTGGTCGCTCGTTTCGGCCCGCACCCACCCCTTCGCTGCGCTCTTTCGCGGCATCGTTCGACCGAGGCTCGGCCCGCCCACTGAGTGGGAAGATGCGCGCCCGCCTCGCTTCGCCCAAGGCGTCGGCCTGTTCGTGGTCGGCATCGGCCTCGTGCTGCACCTCGTTGCAGTACCGTGGGCGCTGGTGATTGCTGCTTCGGCGGCGTTCATCGCCGCATTTCTCAACGCCGCCTTCGGGTTCTGCCTCGGCTGCGAGCTCTACCTGCTCTTGGCGAGAGTGCGCGCAACCCGCGCCTGAACGAGGTGCGCCGTCGGGCGAGCCGTCGTGCAAAATGTAGTCATCACCCAGGAGCCGCGATGACCCAAAAGATCGACTTCAAGAAGACCCTCGACAGCTATCAGGCGAGGGCCGGCGAGTTTCGGGTAATCGACGTGCCCGAGCTGCAGTACCTCATGATCGACGGCAGCGGCGACCCGAATACGTCACAAGAGTACGTGGCTGCTCTCGAGGCCCTGTATCCGGTGGCGTACAAGTTGAAGTTTTCAAGCAAGCGGGATCTCGGCCGCGACTACGTCGTGCCTCCGCTCGAGGGCCTGTGGTGGGCTGAAGACATGACCGCCTTCACGAGCGCTCGCGACAAGTCTCAGTGGAGCTGGACCATGATGATCCTCGCCCCCGACTGGATCGACCGGGCAGCGTTCGAGGCTGCCGTCGCGCAGGTATCGAGAGCGAAGGTCGCGCCGCGGCGGCTCAGCGACGTGCGCCTCGAATCTCTCGCCGAGGGCCGCTGCCTGCAGACGCTGCACCGCGGTTCATATGATGACGAGGCTCCGACGCTGGCGTACATGCATGACGACTTCATTCCCTCCCACGGGCTGCGAATGACGGGCACACACCACGAGGTGTACTTCACCGACGCACGCAAGGTCGCTCCTGAGAAGATGCGCACGCTGCTGCGGCAGCCGGTCGCCGATCTTTAGCTGCTGGCCCCTCGACCGCTACACGAGCACGGCGCTGCGGCTCGCTCGGTGAAATGCCGAAAGCACGGCCGAGAAGGCGGCGTGGTTGCGATCGGCGTTGATGCCCACGCCCCACAGACGATGACCGTCGACTTCTAAACCGACGTAGGCCGCCGCGACAGCGTGCCCGCCCTCGCTCATCGCGTGCTCAACGTAATCGAATAGAGCCACACGATGGCCTGCGTCGTTCAACCCGTTGACGAATGCGTCGATCGGGCCGTTGCCGCGCGCCACCAACTGCTCGGCGTCTTCGCCGACGCGGTAGTCGATCGTGAGTTCGGTGACTCCATCGCCCGCATTCGTTGCGTGAGTGCTGGTCAGCTCGTACCTGCCCCACCCCTCTTGGGCTGCGTCGGTCATTGGCAGGTACTCATCCTGGAAGATGCGCCAGATCGCGTCACTCGAGACCTCACCACCCTCACTGTCCGTATGCGCCTGCACCACCGCACTGAACTCGATCTGCAAACGACGCGGCAAATCCAACGCATGATCCTGCTTCAACAAGTACGCGACCCCACCCTTGCCCGACTGCGAGTTCACCCGGATCACGGCCTCATACGAACGCCCCAGATCCTTCGGATCGACCGGCAGATACGGCACCGCCCACACCAAATCATCCACACCCACACCCTGCGCGTCAGCATCGGCGGCCATGCGCTCGAACCCCTTCTTGATCGCATCCTGATGCGACCCAGAAAACGCGGTGTACACCAGATCCCCAGCCCACGGGCTGCGCTCCGGCACCGGCAACTGGTTGCAGTACTCGGCCGCACGCTTCACCTCATCGAGGCGCGAGAAGTCGATCTGCGGGTCAACTCCCTGCGTGAACAGGTTGATGCCCAACGCCACCAGATCAACGTTGCCGGTGCGCTCACCATTACCGAACAAGCACCCCTCGATACGATCAGCACCCGCCATATACCCCAGCTCGGCCGCGGCGATCGCGGTGCCCCGATCATTGTGCGGGTGCAGCGAGATGATCACGTTCTCACGATGATTCAGGTGCCTGCCCATCCACTCAATCGAATCGGCATACACATTCGGAGAAGCCATCTCGACCGTCGAGGGAAGATTGATAATCACCTTGCGCTCAGGCGTGGGCTCGAAAATCTCCAGCACCGCGTTACACACCTCGACGGCGTACTCCAACTCGGTGCCCGTGTACGACTCCGGCGAGTACTCATAGAAGATCTCGGTCTCGGGGCAGATCGACTCGGCCGCGACGCACATACGTGCCCCGTCGGTCGCGATCTTCTTGATTCCAGCCTTGTCTTCACGAAACACCACGTCACGCTGCAACACACTCGTCGAGTTATACAGGTGCACAATCGCCTGCTTCGCACCGATCAACGACTCATACGTGCGAGTGATCAAATGCTCGCGCGCCTGCGTCAGCACCTGGATCGTGACGTCATCGGGAATC